>Ga0214921_10000359_pt1 | contig 86662 bp, 65 predicted proteins | sample LL1505_MetaG_FD_177992 | JGI IMG/M metagenome (GOLD analysis project Ga0214921, IMG submission 177992) | Freshwater microbial communities from Lake Lanier, Atlanta, Georgia, United States - LL-1505 | ecosystem: Environmental > Aquatic > Freshwater > Lake | place: USA: Georgia | collected... | reverse complement strand
CTCCGCCTACATTGATATTGCCGGCGACCCCTAATCCCCCAGATACCGTTAATGCTCCAGTTGAAGTACCTGTAGAAACAGTGGTGTCTGTTACCGCTAATTTTTTTGTCGAAACTTTGCTAGTTGTAGTATCATAAATCAGTGTAGAATCAGCATCGATTGCAGAATAATTACCATTTAAATCTTCTGATAATGCTAGATAATAAACTGTGTTTGATAATACATTATTAACTTGAATATTATCAGCATTGGTACTGGACCCAACTGTTCCCGAAACATAATTACCGCCTATGGTACCAAATATTGTACCACCAACATTTAAATCACCACCTATACCGACTCCACCGGCAACAGTTAAAGCGCCAGTAGTTGTACCAGTGCTACCGGTAAAATTGGTTATTCTAAGATATGTAGTAGCAGTGACCTGTCCTGCTACTCTGGTCCACGATGAAGTGGCAGTAGAGTAGCTATAGGTGATTCCATTAACTACGCTATTTTGTCCATTAGTCGGTGATACAGGGAAACTCATATTCTTTGTCCCCTGTATTTACGTTAATGTCTCAGCGCTGTTTCCATTATTGAACATTGGATTATAAGGCCGCTATTCTAGTTTGGAAATCTGCAAAGCTAGTAGATGCTGCCACCGTTGCTTTCAGCGTTGCCAATGTTATATAGGTGTTGGAACCATTAGCAATAACCGGCCCATTTATATCAATCCAATAACTTGTTGTGCCATCATTGGTATATCTATACAAGGTATCATTGCTAGTGTTGTACCAAATATCTCCTACTGTAGCACTGGCCGGAGCAGTTGATGTGCTCGAACTACGCACACCACCACCAACAATGTGTCCAGAAACGTTAAGTTCGCCGCCCATTCCAACGTCTGTGCTAAAATAGCTAGCACCCGTTACTCCAAGACCACCGCTGGTAATATTAACACTTTGTAATGCTACTGTACTGCTACTAGCTGTACCACCGCTAAATGTGCCAGTGCTTTGCCATACAGGAGCGCTACCAGTGCCGTATACTAGATGCTGTTGTGCTGTACCACCTGCTAAGAACGCTGTTGCGCTAGCACCAGTTTGATAAGGTAAACTTCCAGCTGAACCACCAATAATATTATTGGATTTTACAGCACTGTCAACATACATACTACCGGTACTAACAAAAGCCGTGGTATTTGCAGCACTTTGATAAGCAAACTGCCCGGTTGTTCCGCCTAGTAGGTTTTGTGAATTAACAGCATTACCTACATACATACTGGCTGTGCTAGCAAATCCAGTAGCACCTGGGGCTGTTTGATAAGCAAAATATCCAGCTGTTCCACCTGCTAGGTTAGTAGCTGTGGTAGCTGTTCCAGTTAATGCTCCAAAGAATGTGGTAGCAGTTACAACACCACCAACAAACAAGTTGCCACCAAAACCAGCACCACCGGCAACTACCAATGCTCCAGTAGTTGTTGAACTTGCACCGGTTGTAGCAGTAGCTTTGATTCCACCACCGCTTGATCCAGCGCTTACCCAATATGCACTACCGTCATATAGCCAAGAAGCATATGGTGTACTGGTAGAACCAATCTGTAAACCAGAACTGGCTGCTAGGGCTGCACTGGTGCTGCCTGTACTTAATGTTAATGTCTTATCACCTGTGGCAATGTTATTGCTGTTGACTGTAAATGAAGTTCCATCAACATACAAATCACCTGTTAGGTAAGCACTACCACCAACAAACAAGTTACCACCGATACCAGCACCGCCTACAACTTGGAATGCACCGGATGTAGTCGACGTAGCGTTAGTATTACCTGTTACTGCAATATTACCTGTGGTAAATGTTGTACCATTGTAAGTTAATCCACTACCAAATGTTGTAGCACCTGCTCCACTTTGATATGGAATTTGGTTTGTACTGCCACCAATAATGTTATTGGCATTAACAGCACTATTAACATAGATACTACCGGTGCTAGTGAATGCTGGGGGCGATCCAGCACCAGCACTGACCAATAACCATCCGGCTGAACCTTGTCCAAGGAAAGCAGTGGTATTAGCTGCACTTTGATATACCAATGCACCATTACCTGATCCATTACCTAATAAATTAGCAGCATATCCAACTTGTTGTGTTGAAGTATTACCTGGATTTAGGATATTGGCTACAGCAGCATTTCCGACATACATACTAGCGGTGCTAGTAAATGCAGGTGCGCCATTTGTAGTTGCTTGTAGGAATTGCCCTGTTGTACCACTACTAGCGAAAGCTGTTGCTCCTGCGGCAGTTTGATACGCTAGTTGTCCCTGCGATCCGCCTGCTAAATTAACAGCAGTAGTCATCAGTGTTGATGTAGTGAGTAATACTGTAGCTACATTAGAAGAAACAGTGGCACTTAGACCGGTACTAAAATTAATTGTACCAGCACTGCCCTGGCTAACTCCAAGGCTTTGAATAGTCAATGCGCTGGCTGTACTAACAGCATATCCACCTACAAAAATGTTAGTTGCTGTAATAACACCACCAACAAACACACCACCAGCTACACCAACACCACCAGCTACCTGTAGAGCACCAGTATTTGTACTAGTAACACCAACAGTAGAAGTAACATTGGTAGTAGTAAATGTGCCTGTATTAGCAACAATTTTGCCAACACCAATAATATCACCGCCGCCCATATCAATGTCACCGCCATTTGCTCCAGCAATAGTCAGTGTTCCGCCGATATATAAGTCTTTACCAACTGCTAATCCGCCAGCTACCTGCAATGCTCCTGTAACTGTTGATGTAGCATTAGTTACACCCGGAACAATAATGTTAGTAGCGGTAAATGTAGTACCGTTAAATGTTAATCCACTGTTAAATGTTGTGGTGCCTGCAGCACTTTGATATGGAATTTGATTAGCAACACCACCAAAAATGTTTTGCGAACTAACGGCACCGTTAACATACATACTACCGGTGCTGGTAAATGTTGGTGTTCCATTGGTTGTTGCTTGTAAGAATTGACCTGTTGTACCAGAACTAAATGCTGTTACTCCGGCCGCACTTTGATATAATACCGATCCAGCTGTACCGCCGTAGACTTTTTCAGCATTAACAGCACTGTTAACATAAATGCTACCTGTGCTGGTATATACTGGAGCTCCATTAGTTGTTGCTACTAAAATCTGACCTGTTGTGCCTGAAGTAAATGCTGTTACTCCAGCAGCACTTTGATAATGTAAGCTACCTGCAACTCCGCCAAATAGTGTTTGTGCATTGACAGCACTATTAACATACATACTACCAGTGCTGGTAAACGCCGGGGCGCCATTGGTAGTGGCCTGTAAGAACTGTCCTGTAGTGCCACTACTAGCAAAAGCAGTAGTATTAGCTGCACTTTGATATGCTATCTGTCCTTGTGATCCTGCCAGTAAATTAGCAGAATAGCCAACTTGTTGTGTACTGGTGTTACCTGCATTTAGAATATTGGCAACAGCAGCATTACCTACATAGATACTGCCTGTACTGGTATATACAGGAGTGCTAGTTCCACCGCTTACTAAAATCTGTCCTGCTGTTCCTGGGCCAACAAATCCTGTTGTATCAGTTGCACTTTGATATACTAGCTGACCTGCTGTTCCGCCAACAATATTGTTTGCCTTTGAGGCTGTGCCAGAGAACGAACCAACGAATGTTGTGGCTGTAACTACACCGCCAAAATAACCGCCGCCATTTACGCCAATACCTCCAAATACTCTTAACGCACCTGTTGCGGTACTATATGTGCCTTCTGCACTACCGGCAAATACTCGACCTGTTTGGAATGTACCAAATGTGGCAGTAGTAAAATTACCACTGGCATTTTCAGCACCTGTTTCATACCATGTTAAGTATTTGGTAGCATTATTTAATACCAATGCAGCATTGTTATCTGCGCCTGCATAGTAATGGAATCTTAGACCAATGTCTTTACCATCATCTACTGCCCACTGACCATTTACTCCAGTTGGAGGAACGTGTAATTCGATAATATTATCTGTGTAGTATGTGTTTGTACTGATAATATTTGTAGTTGTACCTTGGAATACTGCGTTACCTTTAAATGTAACATCACCTTGCACCACTAATGTCTTATCAATCCACGCACCACCTGCTACATATAATGAGTTGCTGGTGTTAGTACCTGTGTCGCCCGAGGTGCTATTAACTCTTAGTGCTCCGCCTGTGGTTAGATTGGCTGAAAAATAGCTGTCGCCTGTTACACCAAGTCCGCCACTGGTAATTGTTACACTTTGATTAGCTACTGCTGTATTGCTGGCAGTTCCACCACTAAATGTTCCTGTGCTTTGCCATACCAGTGTATTACTTGTTCCATAAACCAAGTGTTGTTGTGCTGTTCCTCCTGCTAGGAATGTAGTTGCATTAGCACCACTTTGGTATGGTAAGCTGCCTGCTGCACCGCCTAGGATATTAGCAGCATATCCAACCTGTTGTGTACTGGTATTACCTGCATTTAAAATGTTTGCTACGGCAGCATTGCCAACATACATACTGGCTGTGCTGGTAAATGTAGGTGCTCCGTTAGTTGTTGCTTGTAGGAACTGTCCTGTTGTACCACTGTTAGCAAAAGCTGTTGTTCCAGCAGCGCTTTGATAAAGAATTTGTCCCTGTGATCCGCCAAATAGTGTTTGTGCATTGACAGCACCATTGACATACATACTACCAGTACTGGCAAATGCTGTTGCTCCTGCACCAGTTTGATAAGCAAAATAACCAGCTGTACCACCTGCTAGATTAACAGCAGTAGTCATTAGTGTCGAAGTCGTTAACAATACTGTGGCTACATTGGAAGAAACACTAGCACTTAGTCCAGTGCTGAAGTTAATGGTAGCAGCCGTTCCTTGGCTAACACCAAGACTTTGAATTGTTAATGAGCTGGCTGTACTGACTGCATAACCGCCAACAAAAACGTTAGTGGCGGTAATTACACCACCTGCATAAATTCCACCGCCTACTCCAATGCCGCCGGCTACGGTTAATGCACCAGTAGTTGTACTGGTAACGCCTAAAGTGGAACTGATATTGGTTGTAGTAAATGTACCTGTATTAGCTGTAATTCTACCAACACCAACAATGTCACCGCCAGCTAAGTCAATATCACCGCCACTTGAACCTGCAATAGTTAATGTTCCACCAACGTATAGGTCCTTGCCAACTGCCACACCACCAGCTACCTGTAATGCTCCAGTAACGGTTGAGGTAGCATTAGTTACACCAGGAACAATAATATTAGTAGCAGTAAACGTAGTACCATTAAATGTCAATCCACTATTAAATGTAGTGGCACCTGCACCGGTTTGGTATGGAATTTGATCTTTAGCGCCGCCGGCTATATTGGTAGCTGCTGATGCTGTTCCAGAAAATGCTCCAATAAATGTTGTTGCAGTAACGGTCCCACCGACATATATACCGCCACCTACACCAACTCCACCTACTACTTGTAATGCACCTGTTGTGGTGCTAGTAACCCCGGTATTATTGGTAATATTCAGATAGGTAGTTGCAGTGACCTGCCCAGCAACTCGTGTCCATGCTGTAGTTGAAGTGCTGTAGGAGTACGTTATTCCGTTTACTACTGCTGTTTGTCCGTTTGTGGGCGACGTTGGAAATGACATAATATTTGTTCCTTAGTGTTAGGTTTAATTTAATGTATTTATAAAATAACGCATTCTCGGTATTCCATTAACATAATTTTATAAATGTAGAGCCACCACTGGCCCTGTAATATCTATCCAGTAAAAAAAGTTTGATCCATCATCAGTGTATCTATACACAACATCATTTGTAGTATTGTACCAAATATCTCCTACGGTAGGATTTTGTGGAACGGTAGATGCAGTTGTGGTTCTCACACCGCCACCTATAATTCTACCACCTACATTTAGGTTGCCGCTGATGCCAACTCCGCCTTCTACCACTACAGCACCGGTATTGGTTCCGGTAGATTCTACACCACCAATAACTTTAAGGCCAGGGCCAGGGCCAGTATTGGCCAATATAGTAGATACGCCTACAGTTCCTGTGCTAGGGCCACCGGGTGTAAGACTAAGCTGAAATCTTGTAGGACTTATCACAGCAGGAACATAGTAGGTTGTTCCAGATACTAATCCAAGCCCTGAAGTTTGAGGGATAACTATTTCCCCGCCGCTGAATGCGTGTACGCTGTCTGTTAAAAAGCTAACACCATTAAAACTCAATATGCTAATAGTAGCACTAGAACCATTGATACTAACACTGCCGCCAACACTGACATTGTTAGTTATTCTTGCGCTACCTGTTAGTATTCCACCGCTTATAGAAAGTTTAGCTACCGATAATGTTTGATTACCTGCATCGTAGGTTAAAGAAGTATCGGCATCTAGTGGACTATAATTTCCATCTTTGAGCTCGCTTAGTGTTACGTAGTAACTGGTAGTAGAAAGAAGATCTACATTATTAATCTGCACATTGTCGGCGTTAATACTACTGCCAACTGATCCAGAAATATTATTACCACCTATGGTACCAAATATTGTACCACCTACATTTAAATCACCCGCAATACCTACTCCGCCTGCTACAGTCAATGCACCGGTATCAGTACTGGTACTGCTGCTAGTGTTGAGTATTATGATTGAAAAGGTAGTGGTATTACCCGAATATGTAACGGTTTGCAGTGTAGAAGTGGTTAAAACAGCACCGCCTCTGGTATATACTGTACCACCGACCCAAAGGTCTTTAACAACCGAGGCGCCGCCGACAACGTGAAACGCACCGGTATAGGTATTAACGGCATTAGTCGTTGATTCAATTGTGGCGGTTGTTGAGACCACCAGACCATTTTTGACTACAAAGTCAATATTATTCAGAGCCATTAGTTTCCCTCTCCACTATAACGGCTTAGGTTATATAAAGAGTATTTATACGTTTAGGATAAAGTATTCCACAAAGCAAAACAGGACCTTTCGGTCCTGTTTTTGCCTAGCTATGCTATATTAACAATAATTTTCAATACTGGTTATGATACTTTGACGTACTACCTGAATATTCATAGCACTAGTAGAATAGTTAGGAGTAAATGTTATTTCAACATTTCCGCCGTTAAACCCACCGCTGAATGTTCCAAGTTCTCCAGTTGTAGTTACAATACCATACTCACTCATATAAACATTGGTACCATCTTGGATAACCATGATTTCTTGAGTGTGTATCTTACCACCGTTGTCAGTGAGTTGAACCATATACTTGGCACTGGTATAAGTACCGCTATCCCAGCTGTCGATAACCTGTGTCCAGCTTCCGTTGAGTCCAGTATAGCTTCCGCCACTTTGCATACTGTTGACAATGAACACACCGTCAATTGACTTGCCTTCTGGGCTTTCGCCACCAACATCACCGCCGTTGTTCATACCAGCATAGAGCACACCGCCTACTGCAACATCGCCTAGTGCTTTAATAGCACCACGGACTCCTAACGATTGACTTGTTTGATCAAGATCCTTACCGTATATATCCACACTGTTATCGGTACTAGTAATAGTTAACGATGTGGCAGTAAATGTTCCAGTAATATCAACATTATTGAACCTTGCGGTACCTGTTGATATGATGTCCATAAACTGGCTGCTTGTGCTAGACAGTTTCTTTCCACCTAAGTAGATATCATTGGCAATGTAAACACTGTCGTTAAATGTTGCTGTTGTTCCAACATACAAGTCTTTCTGTATGCTAGCACCACCGTTTGTGTAGAACGAAGTAGCGGTGTTTGTATCGGCCAATGTAGGATAATCATTATCAATCCAAACCATTCTACCAAAATAAGCCCCGCCGTTTGGTACCAGTAGAGCTGCGTCGGTTGAATTATTATATCCGCCTTCTGTACCATCAACTAGTAGAGTAGCAGTTTCAACAAATGTTGCCGTTACATTGTTAGCAAAGATTGTGCCTGTTGAATGAACATCGGCAAATGTACCTGTGCTACCAGTAATCTGGTCAACACCGTCTAGGCTGTTACCCTGGACATACAGTGTGCCTTGAACATACAAGTCTGCGTTAATATACGCATCTTTGTCAACATATAGTCCACCAGCAATACCAACTCCACCAACAACCTGTAGGGCACCTGTTGCTGTTGTATTGGTCGAACTAGCTGCTGTTCCTTTAATAATCACACTGTTATTAACTGTTAGTGTGTTATTAAATGTTGTGGTACGAGTTAGTTCTTTGGTAGCTGAGTTATAAACTACTAGTGTTGTTGCTGTGCTGTCATCGCGTAATGAGTCAACATAGAACTTACCGGTGTCGTCGTAAACTTTAGTACCGTTAGGTAATGCTAGAGTACCATCGACTCCATATACCCACTCATTGTCGGCTTCACTAGTTTTGATTAGAACACGAGATTTAGCATCAAGGACTAGGTCTCTATCGCCGCCTCCTACTCCGTCTTCTTCACGAAGATTAGCGGTACTATCAAACTGAACCTGACCGGTAGTTGAAGTGAATATTAAGTTGTCGCCAAGCCCTAAGTTCAATCCGATATTGGCACCACCGTTTGGTAGGTTTAATGCTGCTCCATCACCATTATCATAGTCATAGTTGGAGTCAATATAAACCATCTTCTTGGAGTAGATACCACCGTTCTGAACATCTAGCGCAATGTTGCTTTCGGTTGAATTACCACCTTCGCTACCGTCAATTATAATGCGATCAACACCAGTAATATTACCACCAGTCATAGTGATGTCACCACCAGTTCCGCCGGTAACTTCAAGAGCACCGCTGACTGATAGTGTAGCACTAACACTATTGTAGGTTAAACCACTGTCGTCTGTTAATTCGTGATTACCATCACTGAATACGACACGACCACTGGTTAAGTTATCAGCACGTACAGTCGGTGCTTCAAAATAACCACCGTCTAATATTGCGTTACCACTAGTATCTAGTGTGAAAGTATTGGCACCGACTTCTAATGTAACACCGTCGCCGTTTACATAGATATATCCAGTGTTATCATAGTTTAACTGTGCGTAGTAGTCAGAGAATAATTCAATTCCTAGACCACTATCGGCAGCAACTGCTGTTTCTGCGTCACCTGGGTGATTGGTAGTAGTAGACCAAATTGTAACTCTCTTTACTTTGAAAGTTTCGTCATCGGCATTATACTGTAGATCGCTAGTGGCTGTGGTTTGACCGTCAGCTTTCTGATACAGGACACTCCACTGTGGTCCATCAACGTTGGTTGCTGTTGTAGCACGACCAACTACTGTTGCGCTGGCACTGGCCCAGGTAGCTGTGCTACCAGCGCTTACCCAAGTTAAAACTTGATTATCTGCTGTTCCTGCTGGTAGGAATGCTGTTACACCATTTGCAGTTTGAATTGGAATCTGCCCAGCACTGCCTTTGTTTAGGTTATCTGCTTGTGTAGCAGTACCATGTAGCTTGTTATGAGTACCAGTTTCATCTTGTAGATAGATATCACCAGCTACTCCAATGCCACCTGCTACAATTAGCGCACCAGTTGTAGTATTAGTAGAAACTGTAGTATTAACTAGTTCAATAGCACCAGTCTTAAATGTGCCGTATGTTGTACCAGTAAATACACCACCAGCACTTTCTGTACCATCACTGAACCATTCTAGATAACTGCTGTCGTTATGGAAACCCAAGAATGCGTTTTTGTCAGCACCTTTGTAGTAGTGGAAAATAAAACCAATGTCCTTACCATCATCTACGCCCCAGGAGTGATTGTTTAAGTCACCGCCGTTTGGTGTGTGCATGTTAATGATGTTGTCTGTATAAACTGTATTGGTAGAATAAACATAAGTTGCTGTACCATTAAATGTTACATTACCGCCAAATGTTGTATCTCCGGCAACTACCAATGTCTTGTCAATCCAAGCACCGCCTGCTACATATAGTGCATTGCTAGTATTTGTTCCTGTATCGGCAGCAGTGCTCTTGACAATCAAGTTATCGCCAATGTAAACACCGCCTGTTACCTGTAAAGCACCGTCACCAGCATTTGTGGCAGTTTGTGTGCTATCGATGATTGCCTTTTTCTTAACATAAAGGCCACCACCTGATACATTTAGAGCAGGATCAGCAGCATCGCCGTCGTTAGTATCTTCAATTCTAACAGATAGACCAAATCTAGCACCACCAGATGCTACATCTAGTGTACCACCCGAAGCAGTACCAGCTGTTGCTCCGCCAATTATTACATTGTTATCAATATAAGCACCGCCACCACTAACAAATAATGCGGCCGAGCTGCTTGTTGCTGCTGTTGTACCGTCAACATAAACATCTTTCTTGATATAAGCACCGCCTGCGGCTACTCTTAACGCACCGCCTGCTGCTGATGTTCCGTTATCTGTGCTATCGATTTGTAAATCTTTATTGATGTATGCGCCACCGGCACTAACAAATAATGCGGCCGAGCTGCTTGTTGCTGCTGTTGTACCGTCAACATAAACATCTTTCTTGATATAAGCACCGCCTGCGGCTACATTTAATGCGCCACCCGATGATGTTCCGTTAGCTGATCCATCAATTTTTAGATCGTTATAAATGTAAGCACCACCAGCACTAACATTTAATGCTGGATAGCTACCAGTAGCACCGCCAGTGTCGCTTAATTTAACACCACCGTTGCTAACGCCTTTAATTTCTAATGCAGCAGCATTGGTACTATCATTATAATTGGTTAATTTTAAGATACCGTCGTAATCAAAAACCAATTGATTCAAGTTTGAACCATCATCTGTTTGAAAACGAACACCGTCAGTTCCGTTTGTAGTAACTTCAGCGTAAGAGCCGGGTCCGCCGTATAGACCGCCATTAAAAAACAAAGTAGCAGCATCGTCAGAACCAACCAGTGTTTTGTCGGTACTTGAAGCTTTAAATGTTAAATCATATCCGGTGTTTAATCCAGTGATACCTTCGTTACCGTCAATAACGATATTGCTGACTGTGCTAACGCCGTCAACCACCATTGTGCCTGTGCTGTGGAAGTTACCACTGCTGGCTTCAACAGCAAAGTTGTTGTTAACATTTAAGCTACCGTCAACATTTAATGTACTTTTTAGTACGCTAGGACCGTAGACAGTAGCACTGCTTCCGATCAATATGTCCTTAGCGAACGCGGCACCACCATTCACTTGTAATGTGCCGGTGTTGCCAGTTGATGTAGATACCGGGTGAGCCGTTCCTTGAACGATTAATCCCGATTTTACAATAAAATCTTTAGAAAGTAGTGCCATTTTTCAATTTCCTTTAGTTATAAGTTTATGAGGCTAGTCCCGTCCTCAACACTTTAATATTTTTAGCAGTTGGATAGTAAGGTGTAAAATACAATCTCACTATGTCATCTATTTGAACGTCTGCTTCAAATTCTCCCATCTCCCCATTTGTAGTTAATACAGCGTATTCTGTTGCATATACTGTACCTATATTATCTACTAACAGCAATATTTCAATAGTTTGAAAGTCTGCTGTAGGTCCATCGCCTTCGTCTATTTGTATTAGATACTTGGCTGACCTAAATTGGTCGACTGAATAAGCATCTATTACTACAGTTCCAGTGGTATTTACCAAAATCAGGGTAGAATCGAACACTGCGTCCATGATTTTAACCGATTCCGAAGTCAATCTTCCCTCTACCCAAATATCCCCACCTACACCTATTCCTCCTTCTACCAACAACGCACCTGTGGTTGTACTGGTCGACTCTGTGGTGTTTAAAATTATTACTTGGTTGGTAGTAGTATTACCAACATCAGTCACTCTCTGCAGGTTAGGTGCCGGTGCATATTGGTTAATGGTAGCAGTGGTAATAATTTCAGCACCATTAATGGTGCTGGTTGTTCCGGCATTAATTGCTCCGCCAACTCCTATACCGCCGGCAACTACTAGTGCTCCTGTAGTTGTACTGGTTGATTGTGCGCTGCCGCCTACAGATAACGGACTGGTCTTTATCCATGCCGCTCCGTTCCATACCCAAGTATTGGATCCAATTGTCCAGGTGTCACCCGGATTAGGATTGGGGGGAAAATTTAATTCTGCCATATTTCTACTCTTTGTTCGTTAATCATTTTTATATTGCCGATGTAAACTGTATCCAGAACGTACTGGTTCCGTCTTTAATATATTGCAATTCGACTCCAAAATTAGGATCAATCCAAAAGTCTCCGACTCTGGGATTCAGCGGTGAAGATGTTGATATTGTGACTCTTGGGGTATATAATAGATAATTCTCATCAGGATTGCCGTTCATACTGTAAATACTGCCTGGAACATTTAATGTGCTGGTACCTGTAACAAAATAAGTGCTAGTCGATTCATTTGTTGTTACATATGTTAATGCACTATCGCTATCTATTGGGCTATAATCCCCTATTAATTCACTTAATCCTAGATAATATGTCTGCAATGGAACGGTGTCATTGATAAACACATTGTCACTGTTAGTAGCCGTGTTAGCTATCCCTGCCGATAATCCGCCAATGTCGGCCCAGGTTGCTGTGGTACCATTACTGGTCAGTACAGTATTGTTAACACCAATTGGAATAAATTGTGTTTTGCCGGCAGCGGTTTGATACGGAATACTACCTAATACTCCACCTGCTAAATTAGTTGCAGTGGTAATAGTACCTGTGATTAGGTATCGAACATTCATTCCGTTATAGAATGTAGCCATACCTGTAACCATTAAGTCCCCGGTAATGCCTACACCTCCTAGCACAGTCAATGCACCATACGGACTGAGACTGTTTATCTTACCACCGCTGATATACGCTCCAAATCCAGTTCCATCTACTGGTTGAGTTAGCGCCTCGTCGTAATAGATACTGAAAGTTGTAGTACCTAAATAACTGCCCCAGAAAATTTGATTGTTTAATTCAGTTGTTCCGACTATTTCTGTTAGTACAACTTCTGTTCCTGTGCTGATTTCGTGTGTGCTGTCGATATGAATCACTACCGGATTGGTATTGTCTACACTTAATACGTCTGTTAGATATATAGTGGCGCTTACTTCAGTCCCTAATCCAATACCAGTATTACTGTTAAGTTGAAGATATCCATCACCGTCATAGTAAAACACACTACCGATGTTGACCTGATTGTCCAAGCCGTCAACTAGATTATCTCCGCCTATGCTGATATTGGCAGTACCCCGAGTCATGTTGTTACCAACTTCATGCCCAAGGAATATGTTATAACTGCCGGTGGTTAAGTTAACAGCAGTTCTATCACCGATAAGTAAATTTTGTTTACCATTAATAATGCTACGACCTGCATCAGTTCCGATAGCAATATTGTCATCCCATACTGTGTCAATATACACTGTTCCACTAGTTACATAACTGGTATATCCTACCCCAGTAACAGGACTGCCTAAATTAATATCAGAATATAGAGCAATAGTTGTAGTGCTTAAAACATTGATATAATAATTATTACCATTAAGTTCAACTGTTCCATCGATGCCATCGATAGTAATTAATGTTCCAGTGGTTAATCCATGTCGTGGAGCAGTGACTACTACAGCAGGCCCACCAATTGTGACATTGGTAATTGTTGCTGCTGTTAATAAATGGTAAACTCCTAAATTTTTAAGAGCACTGTCCCCAATAGCAATAGAGTTATTAATTTGTGTGCCGGAACTAAGAGCATAGCGACCAATTGCAATGCTTTTATAACTGGTACTAAGCCCATTTAACGCATCGTACCCAATAACAATGCTTTCTTGTCCATTGAAGTCGTCATCTGTTTGCGGTACAGCAACACCTTGTATAACAATATTATTAAGGCCTTGCCATCCTTGACCAATTGTTAATCCGTTAACATGTATATCTTTTTCTGTCCATAACGCATCACTGATTCCAATGCCGCCTTTGACAATTAGTGCGCCTGTATTTGTACTAGTACTGGCTGTTCCACCGGCTACAACAACAACTCCGGTACCGGTTCCTATTAATTTTATATCTTGATCGGCAATATTACTGAATACAGTACCCGAACTAAATTCTAAATTACCCAGGCTGGATCTATAACTGGTACGCAATAAGTTGTCGGTAACTAATGTGTAGCCAGTGCTGGTAGTAGGAGTAGGCGGTAATTGGGGTTGCGCACCTTTAAGGTCAATAAACTGACCGCTTCCGCCGCGTCTTAGAGTTGATCCGCTTAGTAATGATGGCATCGTATTTCTCTATTATGAATTTGCAGTTTCTAATATACTTAAAACCAGTTGCAGAGAATTTTCATTCCCAGCATAAGCATAAACTTTATCTAAACTTTCTATAATTAGTTTTCCTGTCAATGGTGTTCCTGCGTCGTTTTCTGGAATTGCAAAATCTTTAACTAGGTAACTGGTTGTTAATCCCGGTTGAGCACCAAATCCTTGAGCATCTGCTAGAACTGTTCTGTATCTGTAGTGTTGAAAACTAACAGTTTGTGTAGTAGTAGTTAAGTTAGCCACCTGTGCCATTAGCACAATAGCAGTAACACCAATCGGTGCTGCATAAACTGTGGCTGTGGTATTGGTAGTTAATACTGCTGTCTTGGTTAAAAATTTATTTAATGGTAACTGTGCCATTTTATGTCATCCTATTATTCAATTGCCAATATGAACGGAGTCATATTTGCGTATAAACTTTGTACAAATGTTCTTCCACTTAGTACTCCGGTTGCCTGACTAATGACTAAACCTCGTCCTATACGGAAGTCACCGTTTTGATCAGTACTGGTAAAGAATACTTTTCCTCCATCTAGCGGTATTGTTTCTTTACTTTGAACAGGATCTAAAATTCCTCTTTGAGGTAGAGCACCATAGTTAGTCCCTGCTCCTACATATTCAAACAAGTATCCGCTGGCACTGATGTAACTGCGCTGGTAGAAATTAACTGTAGAACCATCTGGGAACAGATCTGTTCTGGTAACAGCTTCGCCTAGTTCTACTATGTGATGTGTTCCTGCTCTTGACCAATAGCTTAATCCGCTCATTACACTATTATAGTTGCCACCTGTTTCTAAATCATAGATTAATCTTTGAATTATTATTTTAGTGTCTCTCTTACACTTTGTATCAATATAATCTATTTGAGCTTGTGTTAGACCGGAAAAAACAGAGGGCTGTACAGCGTGAACATATGCGGTTACTTCATCTGCCAAGAAGTCTAAATTTTCTTCAATTAGTGTAATAGCAGAACCTGCTCCGCTGGTTATTGTTCCCGTTTTTGTTACAGAATTTGCCGGAACCACTGCTTTAGCAGCAGTAATATTGGCAGCTCCTATGATGTTGGTTATATTGGCAAATCTAGTATTGATAAATGACGTAGCACTACCGCCTCCTGTAACTAAAGGCAATACAACTTGACTACTGGTTGTCATATATGTAGGAGATACGGTAGTGTTACTAATAACGTTGTTAGTTAAAGTGTTTAAGTAAACCATACTAGCAATATGCGCAGACACCTGATTACTTGTGGGCCCTTGATACAAGTTCATATCACTCGGCGGTACTAAAATATTGTTGTTTAATTCATAAGGATTAGTAGCAACAGTGCTGCTCAATACTGTATAATAACTCTTACCGCAGAAATACAGTGTGAAGTAAGTAGGGTTGGTAGGATCTCCTGCGGTTCCAGTTGAGGCTGGATACAAGGCTTTATTAAATGTAATAGCATTATAATTAATATCAGTTACTATGGTTCCTGTACTGGCATACCATACGCCATTATCATCGTACTGTCTACCAAACTGATCTCTAATATAAACGTCATTACCTACAGCGATGTCTGTTGTGTCAACGTTTCTTAAAATAATTGTAGAAGTTGTTAGTGTTCCAGTGCTGGGTTGAGCATTTAAAAATCCAGGAAAACTTTGTTCGTTAATATGACCTGCAGGTGGCTCAACTTCCATTATCAAAGAAATGTGCGGTCTGTCTGCTGTGTCCGGTAAGAAAACTTCAACTTTTCCAGCATTGGGCCAAAAACCAGTAGGATAGAATTGATCTAGCCCTTCTGCTCCTGGACTAAATGGATAGGCTCTATAGGAAGGATTAAACACGGTACCACTAAAAGCCCTCGGTCCATATCCTTTGGCAACTAAACATTGATCTCCGAAGTTGCTGTTACTGTTTGTAATAGACGCTATACCACCATTTTCCACTAGTACAGCAGTAGAACAGAAAATTGTAAACACCGAAACTAACTGGGCATAACCATTATTAGTAATGTGAATACCTTTTCCACCTTGGTTAACCTGCGTATAGGCATCATAAACAAATGATTGAATAGGACTGATGTCGCTGATAACAGCACCATCCACTAAACTTCCACCCATGGCCCCTATAGGATCAACTTTTCTTTGATTCCAAGTATTTGAATTTCCTGTGTATGCTAAACTCAATTCTTCAACTTCGAAGTCTTGTTTAGGAAATACATATGTATCGCCGAAATAAAGAGTGGCATTATTTCCAAAACCTATTGTAGCAGTACTAAGACCAACAGTATAAACTTGATTGGTATTGGTAACAGATATTACAGTTGGAGATATTTTAACATCTGATCCATTTATACCAGTTAAAGCAAATAAACCACCACCGGCATACACCGGAGGAGCAGCACTAACTCCATTGTTTATAATATCAGTAATAATATTAAAATTACGTTTGACTGCTTCCTGGGGCATATAATCCCCGCCATATTGGAAGAAAGTGTTTATAACTTGATTGCTAGTTACGCCTGTAAACGTATTTGTACAAACAGTGTTAGCAATAACCTCTAGGCTGCGATCTCTAGCATAATTTATAGCATTAGTAGTTGTGGTTAGTTGATGAGAAACATAGTTATAACCGCGATTCCAATAGCTTAATCCGGCTTCGAGACTTTTTTGATTACCGCCTAGTAGAATATCTTGACTAACCGCATCAATGATTAATCCAATATCTCTGTAACATTTATCTGTATTATAGGTAAATCCTGGATAGTTGGCAGTAATCCACTCGATGGTATTTTCTTGAATAAATGCTCTGTTGGCCTGCATCAGTATCTCTGCGCTAACAAATGCTGCGTCAGGACCCGTGCTTTTATAAACATCCGGTGAATTAACTGGATCGGTTATAGTTGCTGTTACTATTCCATATAAAGTAGCAATAGATGCTGTAGATATATCACCATCAGTTAGAACCCAATTGATAACCTGTTGTGCTGTATAACCGGTATAGGTGTTAGTACAAGTAGTATTGGTAACAATTTCTAAACTACGATCTCGTAGATATTCAATTGCTGCTATGGTTTGTGTTTCTTGCCCGGCAATTACACTAACCACTCCGTCGTAATAGGCTAATCCGCTTTCTACTGATTTTTCATTGCCACCAAATGCAGCATCATATGCTGTATTTTCTACTAAAATGCCAACATCTCTATAGCATTTTTCTCGATTATATTCAAATCCAGGGAATAGATCATCGACACGAGCAACCACCTGCTGCTGTAGGAAAGGTTTGTTTGCCAATAGCAATGTTCTAGCATTAAAGAATCCTGGATTTTGTTGTCCAGCATTTACACTCATTCCTACTGCTATTGTTCCCGAACTTACATTAACTACTAATGTTGTTGTATTAGAAATCCAAGTTCCGGTTCCTACAGCAGCGGGTATCTGTACAGTCTGATTAGGGACAAACATTGTGCCATCTCGTAACCACGGTCCGCTTTGATTTGTACAGTTTTGAATATAAGGACTGTGGAATAGATTAATACGATCATTGCCTTCCAACGGAGGGAATGCCGTAGCATATGCCCCTCTATTGAATCCTGGAGCGTAATCACCTTCTAACAAACCGCTACGACCGTTTAAGAACTGCATAAATGCTAGATAACACCCGGAGTTCATATGGAATAGGTCTTGTGTTTTGTTGATAGGTTCGACACTACAAGTTCTTAAATCTGACCCTACAATACTGGTATAAGGTTTTAGTTGTAGTGGATTATCTTCTAAATAATGTCCAGGGGCTACACGAATTTGTGTTCCAGATTGATAATAAGGACTGTTTAATGCCCCACCGATAGTACGGCAAGCACGACCGGCATCCATAGCACGACCATCATTTGTATCATCACCGTCCATAGTAACATACAGAATATTAGTTACTACCGGAGCAGTTCCAATTGGATTAGTTCCCCTAACTCTTAAATCACCAAATACATCTACTTGTCCAGCACCTAATGCTAATGTACTGGTCTTTGAATCGGAATCTAAATATTTGGAATAAATGGTTTCTAAATAAGAACCTGTAAAGTTATTAATAGAATAAACTTCACCACCGAGGACAATATTCTCAGAAATTGCAGCGCCACCTTTTATTATCATTGCTGCATTATCAAGATCTACGGTTGTTACTGTAGATACAACTTCTAATTTGTCAGTTGATAATATTCCTCGTAAAGGATTGTAAGTTAGTCCCGGAGGATTATCAAGCGATGCATCACTGGTATTATCGATGAATAATGAAGCATTTCCGGTTCCAGGAGTAAATGCTAGGTAATAAGGATTATCATCATTGGTTGCCTGAATTAGTAATTGTGTAGATGTTGTTGCTGTCAGTGCTGTACTAATTCTACCATAGATAAAACCACCTACAGATAAATCTTTTTCTATACCAACACCGCCGGTAAAATATGCTCCACCTAACTGACGTTCTGCTGTTGTACTATAAATTGTTTGATCAATTGTTGCCGGATCGGCACCCGTAGGATTAAGAATATTTCCTACGTTGTGATCGGCCGGATTGGTTCCACCTGTAGTTCCAACAATAACTCTACCCCCGGTAACAACAACATTACCGGAATCAATTGTTATGTTACCCGATACAACCTCAACATTACCTTGAGATACAGTGACCTGCCCACCAGTTGACGGTGTTAAAACAATATTACCGGCAGGAGAGCTAATGGTTTGATCGCCAGTAGATTTTACATTTTTAGAACCAGTAGTGCGGGCCATCTATCTTTTTCCTTTAGAGTATTTATTAGTTTAATGAATTCGCAGTTCCACGGCATCCACCATTACAGGATCGCGATGAGGCCAATGTGGATGAGCACGAAACCTAAAGATTATACCAAACGTTAAATTCTTAATATCGTCAATAGTCAACGTGTCAGCTTTCCACATATCCGTAGAACTTCCATATATTTTAATTGGAGCGATGGGTAATGTAGCACGATTCTCCCCAATACTCTCACCATCAAGGCACAGTTCCACAGTATCATCGGTGGCTCTGCCGTATCGTTGTGTAGTAAGTCTTGCTTCTATCCCAGATATAGTCTCTGGTAAATTGGTAAATTGAAATCCAGTAGCACGAATATAATAGGTTTTATTAGTAATGTCGTGTTTAGGACTACGAGCAATATGTTGTAGTGCGCCCTGTGTCTGAATACTTCTAGCATCCAGTGTTTTTAATGCGCTAAAACTGTCTATTTCTTTCCAAGGAATATGCGTCGCTTCTCCGCCGGGTTCGACATATTGTATAACAGTAGTAGGTAGGGTCCAGGCAGTGGTCATACCAGTATTTATGTTATGTTATAAATGGAAAAGGGCCGCAAAGGGCCCTTTTCTTACAGCATTTCTACTGTTTTTAAGCAGTATGTGCTAGAGAAACAATACCTGCACTAGCACTGCTAATAGACCAACCAGCGGACGAACCATCGGCAAATCTGTATCCAGCACCAGCACTGGATCTCTGAACTAGATAAGCTCTATGTGCTGTTAGTTTTGTAACAAAGTAGGTACAACCTTCTGTATCAGTAGCGATCAGACTCATTTCACCAACATATAGGTCGCCGGGATTTCTAGCAACTAGACGGCATTGACCAACTTTACCATTCTCTGTTCTGGTTTTGACCAAGTAGCGACGGCTTGCTTCTTGCTTCATAATGTCGGCCAGTGCGCCTTCTGTGCCATCAAGAAGATGAACATAAACTGCTAGGCCCGGCTGATACAAGTTAGTTAACACAGAAGTACCGGCTGCTGCTCCACCACTAAATGTAACACTAGCATCGGCTACATTAAAGTAATGACTTCCTGCATTGGTAATCGCAACACTCTTAACACCGTAGGTGACATTTAACTTAGCATTTCCATTTCCACTACCACTAGTGGATACAGGATTACTAGGAACTGCTGTATAATCTCCACCGTTGGCTACTGTAACAGCAGCAACACCCCAATCGGTTAGTGTTACTTGAAGATTGGTTCCGTTCATATCAATAGCACCGTAGGTTTGTGTGCGTGTAGCACCGATAGTATTGGCCGGGGCTGCGGTTCCAGACCAAACACCTGGACTATAAATCGCTACTCCTGACGCTACACCACCTGCTGCTGCGGTAACTACAACTTCTAGTGGTGTTGTCCACGAGCCGCCACCGTATGAGCCGCTGAAGGAAAAGCGATCTCCTGTGTCGTTGTTGCTTCCGCCATTTTGTGGGGTGCTATTGATGGAAACTGTTCTAAGAGCACTAACAGTAAAAGTTGCCGAAGTAACATTGGTTCCTCCACCAACTGCTAGCGTATTAGCATAAGCATAACCTGTACCTGTGGTATTTACAGTAGCAGTTAAGGCCATACCGTGAACAACACCAGTCGCTGTTGTTCCTAATGCTAGATCAGGTGTACCAAAAGATACTGTAGGCAATGTGCCAACATATGTTCCAGTTGTAGTGATTGTTACACTAGCAACACCTTCTCCACCTTCACCAGTTGGGCCACCTGTGGCATGATCTTGGTAAGGTGCGTTTAAATTCGCAAAGAATTTCTTTTTAATTGGACGTCCCATTTTATTTCTCCTTGTTGTTATAGACAGTTCTATTGCCTACGCGGTTGGGTTTCCGCATAAACTCTCTCTCGAGCGAACAGTATTATTTAACAAAAAACCCGCCGAAGCGGGTTTTTTGTACTTGCTAAATTCAATATAATGAATTAACGGAAGCTGACGTTGGAAGAAGTAATAGCTACTTTTCCTAGATAGTCAGCAGCGTTACCTAGCGAACTAGCAGTATTTGTCAACTCGACGTACCCGTAGCGAGTTAAGAAACCAACGACTGGTTCGAAGGTAGCTGGGTCAAGAACGACTCCAGAACTCATTAGCGGAATGTAAGGGCAGTAGAACGCGGCAGCATCTGCCTCGCTTGTGCCTTTGTAACCAATAAGAACTTGGTCTTCGTCACGATCGCTTGTATCAGCTAGATAAGCATCAACATAAACTTTCATGGCGCCGTTTAGTGTACCAACAAACTTGGTGTTTGTAGGTGCTTCGAATGTACCTTCAGTGGTACGAGCGAAAGCACTTGTAGTAGCACTTTGTAGGATTGTTAGAGCCTGGTTAGAAACAACGGCCCAGTTACCAGCACCACGACGTGTACGCTGAGCAATCAAGTTGCTGACACGGTTGATCTGGATAGCTAGAGCGGCGTGCTCGTCACCAACGAATGTTGCTGTACCAGAAACTAATGACTGGTCATAAGTCTGTTCAACAGTTGCTAAACCACGTAGGCTAGCTAGGATCTCTTGATCGATCTCAGCTGTGATTTCCTGGGCTAGAGCAGCCATGATTTCAGCTTCGATATCGATACCCTGTTGGGCTTGTGCATCCTGAGCGGCCTCAAATGTCCAACGAGCAGATAGCTTGCGGCTCTTTGCTTCGACTGGAGTCTTGAGGATCTGGATGCTCATACGCTTACCAGGTTGACCTTCTAGAGCAGCGGTGGAACTAGCCTTTGGATTGCTTGTGCTGCCGTTACCGGAATAAGCACGAGCAATGTTGAATGGGCTTAGTGCCTCTGCGCCAGCAGTAACTTCATCAGTACTGTCAGCATAGCGAACACGTAGTGTGTGGATCTGAGCAACAGGTCCAGTCATAGGCTGTACACCAACGATTTCGTTAGCAATAACAGTAGGCATAACTCGACGGATAACTGGTAGAATTACACGGTTTAGTGTAGCAATGTTACCAGCACTGGTTGCGCCAGCGGTTGCGCTCTCAGCCAAATGGCGACGTGTGTTTTCTAAGCAGATGCCCATACTAGCACGACGGTTTCCTTGTAGGCCTTCAAGCAGAGCTTCTTTGGTCTCTGACCATCTTTCATTTAAAAGTTTTGACATTTTTCTTTGTCTCCTTGAATATTATTTTAGACCCGCCAACTTGCGGATATCTAAGATATTGTCTAAGCCTACCTCAGGCTTCACTTCACGATCACCAGTAACTTCTGTGCTTTCTGTTAGGGTAGCCTTAACTACTTTTCTCTTCTCGCCATCCATAACTGTGGGTAGGTACTTGTCATATGCATCAGCAAGTTTCTTGGTCTGAACAGACTCAAGAAGTTGTTGCATCAGCGCTCTTTTGTCAGCACTTAGAGGTGCTAATAACTCGCCCATGACCTGTTTGCGTTCCATTAGGTCTTTAGTAACACGGATCTCGCGTTCCTTGGATTCCACAATGGTAGCCTTTTCTTCTAGGGCTTGTTGGGTTTCAGCAAGTTCGGCATCTTTCTTTTGAATGATCTTTAACAGTTTTGCTGTTTCAGATTTTTCATTTAAGTATGATCCTGCGAACTCCTGAGCAAATGCTTCATAGATCTTACGACCGAAGCTGTTGTTACGGCTGCTGTCAATATCTTCTTTCAATTGCTTGATTTCAGATGTTAACTTACGTGTAACTGTGGCTTCAACGACCTTGGCAGATCGTTTAATGAAACTTTGTTTGATAGTCTCAAATTTGTCTTTGGCCTCACGTACTAGCTTGACTTTGGTTTCAGCTAGGTCACGTTTGTCAATGGCAAACTCTTTGATTTCTCTGGCTAGAGCATGTACTACGAATTGCTCTAATTTAGAAAAGTTCTCGCTAACTTTCTTACGATCGTTTTGGAACTCTACTAGTTCTTTACCAAGCTGGTTGATTACAAAACCTTCTAGCTTACGGCTATCTTCAGTCATCTTTCGTTTGTATGCCTGTTTAGCTTCTGCTAGACCTGTTCTATCTTCGTGCAACTCGGACATCTCTACGGCCAATCTATCGCTTAACATCTTGTCGATCGCCTCAACCATAACAGACTTATCGTGGCTGTATTTTTGTGCGAATTCTTCACGAAGTTCAGCGGTGACTTGGTCGCGATTCTCTTGTAATTTTTGGGCGAAGGCGGTTTCTAACTCAGATCTTACATCTTCATTAATTAACCCACTTTCGACCAATTGCTTGAATGCGTCCATTTGCTTTTCTCCTCGGGCTTATTTTAGACCTTTAATAATTTGAAGGAGACTTTCCTTCAAATATTTCTGGGCCTTTGGATCTTCTTTCGTTTCTTGTGCAACCTTAAATGCTTTGTTTCCTCCACGAGCATTCATTAGATGCTCGTAAACAGGAGTAGGATAAGCACCAGGGGCACTGGGTTGGGCAACCACATCTACTGTGATAATCTCAAAATCGGATACATGGCCGTTCATGTCGTTGACATTGCCGCTACCACGAGAACTTACGCCAAGTTTTACACCGCTTTCAAGCATAGTACGAATTAAATTACCCATCGGCGTAGGAAGGATTTTCATCTTTCCATATCCATTAGGACCTTCCATCCACATATGAGTAATCATATGAGACACACGGTCCAAATTTACTTTTAAATCATCGGGATGATCAACTTCGCCTAACACTGAATAACCATTTTGAATTTGATCATTCAGTGTTTTTACAGCACGTTCAATTTCATCCACTGGATAAACACGTTGGTTGGCATTGCGAATACCACCTTGGATGGTAATACCTTTTAAATAAAGATTCTTACCATCCTTGTCATCGCTTTCCAGAACAATACCGCTCTGGTCAAAACTTAGATGCTCGCGTAGATATGCCAACTTCATCTGTTTCTCTATTAGGCGTTACGATTAGGAGCGCCGTTTAGTGGGCTCTTAACCTGTCCAACACTGGTCTGACCAGCCTTGTCGCCTGTACCACTACCAACTGGACCTGGGGTCTTGTTGTTGCTAGGATATCCGGAACCCTGCTTGTTTAGAGCAGCACCGTCTTTCATGCTGGCCTTAGAGCTGCTAGCGATGTTCTTTTCAACACCTTTAGTAAACTGGCCACCACTCTTAACTAAACCGCCAACTTTACCATGTGGTGATGTACCATCTTCGGCAGCAGTAGCACTCTTGCCTAGAATGTTTTTAGCATCAGCACCAGTTGTGGGCTTGCCTTTACCACTGCTTACAATGCTCTTGGTATTAGTACCACTGGGCATTTTCTCGCCTGTGTTAGCACCTACGATACCGCCTTCGGCAGCACCTTTCTTTTCGGCACCGTGTCCATCACTAACGGCTTCACGATATTCACGTAAGCGACGTCCTTCGAACATGCCCATTTCGAGCTCTTCGTCGTCTTCTTCATCGCCAAACTCTTCGTCACCTTCTTCATCACCGAACTCATCGCCCATTTCACCGCCCTGGGCTGCTTCTAGTTCAGCAAAGGCTGCTTCTAGTTCTTCAATGGCGTTCTTGATGTCAAACATGGCCTGATCTTCGCCACCTTCTTCGTGATCCATATCGGCTTCGATGTCACTACCAAAATCATCAGTAGCATCACCTTCTTCACCGCCCATGTCATCGTCGGCGTCCATTACAAAACTGTCTTCTAGTTCCTCGGAACCTTCGTCCATTTCTTCTTCAGCAGACTCGTCCATTTCTTCTTCAGCAGACTCGTCCATTTCTTCGTCGTTCATAGACTCATCCATCTCATCATCTTCTTCAGCAATGAGGTTTTCATAAATTGTTCTTGACTTCTCTACAACGATCTCATGGAAAAGCTCATTGGCCTTATCCATTTCTTCATTTACTAGATAGTCTAATAATTGTTCAAATTTCGTAGACATATTAAAAATTCTCCTATAGGTTAGCGGCAAGGCTATTCTATATTTAAGACCATTACAAATATGCTACACGAAATAGGCCTAAAACGAATCGTTTTGACCTTTTATGACAGAGTTTTACCTCTGGTTTGACAAGTTTTTGTTAAAAATTCAACAAAAATTTATACTGGTAGTTATCTAGGTATCGCTTCTGCTGGAGGAGCTGCATACATCTTTCTAACTAACCCTAACTCTTTTTTAACTTCTTTACTGTGAGATTCGGCTGCTTTGCGTATATCGTTGATCATACGCAGTGTCAATCTGCTTTTACGTAGGTCGCCTTGCCGCAACACTGTAGTATCATTCTGACTAAGATAACTACCATCATCTTGTGGATCGGGATGATCTTTATTGAAATAAATGAATTCTCTCAGTATCATACTGTTATTTATCTTAGGGAGGGGTAGTTGCCCCAGCGGCTGCGGGCGGAGTTGGCCCACTTGCAGTAGGTGCTCCTTCGGTTCCTGGAGGTATCGGCTCTGCTGTATTAGCACTTAAATTACTCAAATCCCCTGCCATGGTATTGGCAGTGACTCCTGCGCTGCGCATTTCAGCACTGGCACTGAGTTTAGTATCTTCGTCAATGTTTTCTTCTTTCCACATACGCTCGTTTTCTGCCACTTCCTCTGCGGTCATGCCCAAGAAACGCTTCATAGCAAATCGTTTGCTAACGAAAGGAACTGCTACCATTACATTAAATGTATTAACACGGGCTGTGTCCATTTCTGCCTGACGATAACTGGCAAAGTTTTGAGGTGGATTGAACTTAACATCAAAAATATTACTGTCAATGTTAATGCCTTTGTTGGCTATATATCGTTTGAATTCAGTATCAAATGCTTCATGCATAAGGCTTTGTAGACGCTTACAATATTCATTAAATCTCAACTCTTGAATATATGCTGTCCCGACTCGGCCATCATTGAAGTTGCTGCCGCCATCATCGGCACCAGTTGGTAGATAACTACTAGGTATACGGAGAGCTCTAAATAGCTTATTGGTAAAATATTTAAGATCATCAATTTCTCCTAGATTCTGACCGCCTTGAAGGATTTCAACTTTACTACCGCGACCTTCTGCTGTCTGTGGGAAGAAGTAATCTTCGTTGATGCTGAGAGGATTATAACCAGCATCTACTACAGTTTGACTACCGCCAGTGGTACTAGGAATACGACGTTGATTAACTTCATTCTTAACACGTTCAACAAAACTCATAGCCAAATGACTGGGCATATTGCCCACGTCAATATAAAATACACGTCGCTCCGGAGCACGTTGAATACGATAGATTAGAATACTGTCCTCAAGTAATTCTTTTTGTTTGAACACTTTGAAGATGCTTTCCATTAGGCTATTACCAAAGGGATAGTTGTTATCTAACCCTTCACTCATACTGATATGTATTACGTGCTTGGCATCAATAGCATACTGGTTTTGATTCTGTTGGAATCTGCTGCTGTTGGTGCTGCTAGGAAATGCTCCAACCATACCACGCGATCCACCGGCGCCGCCTTGTCCTGTGCCATAGCTGCCACCAAACTGATTGCCGCCACCGTGTACATTGCTAGGGTTAATAGCAGTAGTGGCCAGTGTTTCTAAGTTGGGGTTAAAATCTCTGATGATATATTGTTCCGGTTTCTTACCTTCACTTTCATTTACAATAACTTTATCAACTTTGGCAGGATCTACATACATCCATGCTTGTGTTTCAGGATCTCTAACAAAGAATGTATCACCGTATTTAAAAGCATTGCGAACAATTTTAAAAATTCTAGTATGGAACTTGTTGAGTTTGGTCCACTGCTGTAGATACTTTTTAATGATTTTAATTTCAGTGCCGGTGGCAGATTCTTTAAAGAATACTTGAAACGGTGTACCATTTTCTTCGTTGGCCTGTGTGCAGAATTCTGCTAGGATATCCAGGGCAGCGTTGACTTCGCTGTCCCAGTCCATGGTATCGTATTGACCATAGCGTTCAAGACGATTAGGATGACCTGAATAAACGTCGGGCAGGTAGCTGGAATAGTTGGTCCTGCTAGGGTTTGTTGAACCACCTGAGCTCATTGAGCCGCTAACTGGACTTAGTCGTCCACCAGTGTTAACGGGAGTAAAATACTTACGCCATCCTGCCATTAGATTTCCCCGTTATTGGACTGTTTCTTTATCATAATTAAGCCGCGAATAGGTTTCCGTTTAGGCCTCGAGTAGCAGTTAAATTTCGTTTACTAATATCTATCAAGTCTTTAATTGCTGCTAGCATTTGACCATTAGTGTTATTTAACTGATTTATACTTTCTCCCATGCCGTTCTGATTAGACAACGCAGATATCAAAGCAGTGAGATTGTCATTGTTAATAACATCACCGCGATTACCGAGGCTTACTAATTCGGGTCCTCTTTCTCCGACAAGATAAGTTCCGGGTGTCGTTTCGCCACCGTCAGCCATGCCCGGATATTTGTATCCCGGAGGGGGCTTTGGCAATTCTGTTGGGGCTCCTTCTGAAATTTTCGGAGCTCCTAATCCTAATTGTTTTCTTAATGCATCTGCGATTTCTTCTGCCAGAGTTTGTGGCGGTTTTGGGGGTGTTCCACTAGGTGTACCCTCACCACCCGGTGCTGGTCGATTTCCAAATAAAAAATCTGAAAGTTTAGGAATTGAATCTTTAATATGTTTCATTACACTATCCCATCCAGATTTTAAATCTGCAAAGAATTTTCTTTGGGCATCTTTATCACCAAATAGAGCATCAATTCCAGTTTTTCCTAATTCTCCGGTTTTATTCAAAAATTTGTCAAAAGCTGCCATTGCATTTTCTTCAGTTAGTTCTGCACCTATTGCCTTTTCTGCTTTGTCGGTCAGTATCTCCATCTTTCCCAAAACAAAATTAGTTATAAATGGTAGTTTACCGGCTATCACTCCAGCAACTCCATTTAATATGCTAGACATTTTGGTTCCTGCTACTAGGGCCGAGTCAAGAAATGGCTGTAGTTTTGATAAAGTAGCATTTGACTGTGCTATTATTTCTTTTGTTTGTCTAACACCTATAGCGGCATCTGTACCTGCATCGGGGGCTGTTAATCTAAGTTGTTTAAAATAACCTTCTATTTCAGCAGCACCTTTTCCATATGTAGCGTTTAACAATTTAGTAATTGATTCAATAGATTTACTAAGCTCTGATCCTCCGGCTAAAACCCCTGCCATGGCCGCGGTAGCAATTTTCTTTTGATCTTCTCTCATGCCTTCTAGAGAGTTTGCTAATATTGTTTTTGATTGAACTCGAAAGGTATCAAGATCCACACTAGAGTCTCTTATTTTGCTTATTAATTCTTGTTGTCTCCCTACACTGGCTTCTTGTGTAGCTGTAAACAATCTCGAAGCCTGTGTCATTGGTGGAAAGCCAGCAGCAGATGCTTTTAACGCATCGGCTCCTGCTTTACCCGATACCGCAAATTCTTGAGCCACAGCTTCTTGTAGTTTTGCAGCTTCTGTGGGATCAAGTGTGTTGAGAAAATTTTGAAATTGTGCTTCGGCCATTTCCTCGTTGACTTTTTCAGCTAGTGCTTTTCTGCTTTGTCCAGTTAACTGACTAAGTCCAGTTAATTCTACAGCATAATCAGCACTGGCCTTTGCCAATTGGTCAGCACTCATTTGACCGGTTCTATTCATATTACCCAACCCACGCATGAATTGTGCTGTTAGTTGAGCGCCTTCTTCGAACCCTATGCCAAGATTGGCCAACATATCTCCGGTAGTTGATCCATTTTTTAGTAGACTTGTTAAAACATTGGTAAAGTTTTTAGTTCCGTTTTGTACACCGCCGTTAAATGATGCCAATACATCTCCACTTGCACTAACTACCTTTGCGTATTGATCCATACTGAGGTACGTGCTATTGGCAGAGGCACGAAGAGTTTTAAGCTCACCCCCGAATGTTGCTCCAACATCACTGAGAGTTTTTTGTGTTTCTATATTTTTTTCTAAGGTTGCGATAGCAGTGTTCAACACCGAGGCAAAGGCTGCTCCTACCACTGGAATCAAACTGGCTACCTGACCTACTGCGGCTCCCATATCACCGAGACTGGCTGCCCCGGTGGTAGCGGCTTTAGACATACTGAACGATGCAGATATGAAAGTTTCAGCTATACCTGCAGCCCTATCGAGCGCCTTGCCAGCAACTTCGGCACCTTTTGCCACTCCACCGAGCGCCGTTCCTGCTGCTGCTGCTGCTCCTGCTAGCAATGGTGCTACCATTTAGTTTTCTCCAATAAAATGCTCATATAAATATATCTAGTTAATATGTATTTATTGGAGATAAAACATGACGATTCAATCAAAAGTAAACCCTTTACTTGGCTACATGAGGCAACCAAAAATCTATATTAGATTGCCAAGTAATGGTCTCTTTTGGGAGGAAGGCAGCATTGATATACCGGAGAACAATGAATTTCCAGTATATTCTATGACAGCCAAAGATGAGTTAACTTTTAAAACTCCAGACGCATTAATGAATGGGCAAGCAATTGTCGATGTTATTCAAAGTTGTATGCCCAATATTAAAAATGCGTGGAGGTGTTCAGGAATAGATGTTGACCTTATACTAATTGCCATTAGAATTGCTACCTATGGCGGTACAATGACTATTTCTCATCAGGTCCCAGGAACGGATGAAACGGTTGACCATCAAATTGATTTAACTGCCGTAATGGATCAAATTTTATCCACAACACAGTGGATTGACAGTGTGGAAATTAGTCCGGATATTATCTGTGGTGTAAAACCTTTGTCCTATAGACACATGACTGATGTTAGTATTAGAACATTTGAATCACAAAAAACCATTCAGTCTGTTGCTAGTTCTGATCTAACAGATGAACAAAAATTAGAACTTTTCAATCAGGGTATCTCTAAATTAACCGATCTCACAGTAGAAATGATTGCAGAAAGCGTATTCTATATAAAGACACCTGATAATTTTGTAGAAGATCGCAACTTCATTAGAGAATTTATTCAAAATGCAGACGCAGGTCTTATACAAAAGATTCAGGATCTTATCAACAAAAATAAAAAGACCGTGGGTATCTTACCATTAACAGTTCACTCAACTGAAGAACAGATCCTTGCTGGTGCCCCTGCTGTATATGAGCTACCTATAACCATGGACAATAGTAATTTTTTCGTTCAAGGCTCTTAACATTATCCAATGATGACATTGTCAAACTAGTTGAGAGCCACGAAAAAGAATCAAAAGCATTAAAGAAAGAATTGTTTAGACTGTGTTGGTACATGAGAGGTTCTATAACCATAGAGCAAGCCTTTCAATTAGATTACGAAAATAGAGATATTATTAGTCGTATTATTGGTGAGAACTTAGAAACAACTAAAGAATCAGGTCTTCCTTTCTTTTAATACTGAGAAGTGAACTGCGTTCACTTGATATTTCGCGCACAGCGCTCATATCATATGGTCTTCTTCGAAGAAGATTTAATATTATCCAGATTCATTGGTCACACTTCGCCCGCATAGGGCGAAGAATATTGAACATTATCCGAGTTCTTATGTTCACTTAGTGTTAGGGCGTTGCAGAGGCGGTCATCCGGTACCTCGAGCCCCGTCTTCGATATGACGGCAGCATAACAATATACACTAACATATTGGTATGCCCAGGGTTTTTCTCCCTTCTTTTGGCCTATTTTAATATTTTCTAACAATCAAACAGCAGGTCTTGGCTGTCTACATCCTTGCGGGTAGTGATTGAGAACTCTCAGCGGCAAGAGGTTTCCATCCCTGTGATACGATTGTCCAGGTTTAGGGCACTTGAAGTTGGCCAGTGCAAGCCTTAATACCGCGTGATATGCCTATTTTTTTAGTATGTGGGAGCCATGTACTCTTACAGCAATTTGACCATTGTAGAAATCTCTACTTTCTAAAACTTTACGTTCAAACTGCTCTCGTGCCTCAATGTAACTGCATTCTGCTTTGCTATTACAATAGTATAGTATTTCTCTTGTGAAGTTTTCAATGCCTAAGTTTGCCACATCTTGATTTAATTCTGTATTACTTCCGTAATAAGTTTTCCAATCTGATTCTATTTTGCCCTTAATACGCTTTCGCTTTTTGTTGCCGTTCTTTAGTTTTACTGTTTTGTATGTGGTTTTGCTAAACTTTGCTAATTTTTTGCCAATATATTTCCTGCCTGTGATAGAATTCGTAATTAGATATACGAATCCTACACAGGTTTCTGGAAGTTCTTCAACGACTGTACCTTGATAGGTCCAGGTCATTGATTATGCTGCTGCCTTGGCCTCTTTACGAGCGTTCTTTTCAGCAGTGATCTCATTGCGGCGAGCCTTAACCAACTTGCCAATCTCTGCTAATGCCTTACGAGCACGGGTGCCAGCAGCAGCGTTACCGCCGGCGAATTTAGCATCTTCTTTGAGAAACTCATCAAATGCTGTCTGTAGATTTTCAACTGTCGATTCCATTTTTTCTTCCTTTTGGTCTTCCTCCAGGTTTGATCCTGGGTTTTGCTTTCGCTCTCATCTCTTTGAGACGTTGTCTTTGAGCTTTAGTGTTTTCTTGATTTTCTTTAAAGCACTCTAATGCCAACTGAGCCATTTCTCTTTCAAGTTTGATCATTGAATACAAACTGGTTCTAACTTGAGCAGTAGAATCTTTACCCCGATTCTCCATAAACACGTTATGATAGTTATGCAAAGTTACAAAGTGCTTTACATATTCTGAGTACAGAACTCTATATCGATCAATTTTCTCAGTTGACATAATCTAAACTGTTGGAATAAGAAGTAAATCCATTTTCTTTGATTACTCTGAGCACGTTATTCACACGTCCGATCAATTCATCCTTATGACTGATCAAGTATATATTCTTATTTCGTTCCCTGGCCATCTTTTTTAGAACCGCCAGGGCACTTTCTACCCCTGCTGAGTCCATACCGGCATCAACTAATTCGTCGATAAACAGCAGATTGATATGCTGATATAGTCCTTCCCACACATCGCGGAAGGCAAAACTCATGCTGAGAATCAATCTATTGCGTTCTCCACGCGACAAATTATCAAAATCCAAGTCCTGTCCTAACTGCGTGATTTCCACAGTGAGGTCATTTTGAAATATAACTGTATGTGGTAGACCAAGTTTATCAATATAATAACTTAATCGCTTGTTGAGATAGGACAAATTCTGATCAATAATACGTTTTCGTATGAAGCTATCTTTATTGGTTAACAGTTTATGCAGGAACTCTTGGTGATCCTTTAATCTAGTGAGTTCGTTAATGGTATCCCAAGATATTTCTTGGATAGCGGTGTTCTTTAATTCTTCGATCTGCTCGTCGTAGGGATTAATTTCTAATACCTTGCCCTCTAAGGACTTGGTCAATTGGTCTAAATTGTTCTTATGCCCTAGTGCTTCTGCTTCGGTGTCATAGAAAGGTTCAGGTCTGCGTCCTTGCTCGCCTATATCCGATAACTCTTGCAGAACATTATCATAGTTGGTTTGGCAAGTGTCAAGATATACTACAGCATCTTCTAAATTTTTAGTTGCTGTTGTGGTCATTTCTTCGTGCTTGTGATCGTGAATATTCTGTTCGCAAGCAGGACATTTTTTATCCAGCAATGATTCTAGTGCCTTACGATACCTATCAACTGCTTTTTCAGCCTGTGTCACTGCGGTTTCGTAGGTAGCCTTTTGTTTATTTAGGTCTCTAATCCTGTTAGAGTTTTCTAACCACTGCTTTAATGTAGCATGAAGCAGTAATTCGGCATCGATATCTACCGATTCAAGACTAACAATGGCAGCACCCAGTCTTTCTATTTCTTCATTCTTCTTTTTTTCCCACGCAGAACTCTTAATTCCTAAACTGTCAATGCTTTTCTGAACATTCTCGTTGGCAGATTTAATTGCTTCGATGCGAAATTGTTCGGCACTGATTAAATCTTTAGTTTCTTTGACACGAGTTTTTAGCAGTTCTGCCTTTTCACTGAGCAATGTAATGCCCAACAACTGCTCAATTACTTCTCTTTGGTCAGCGGCTCGCATGGCCAAGAATGGTTCTGTATAGGTATTCAGCGCAACCAGATGCTTGAACATGGTATGAGTCATGTCTAACATCTGTTCAATAGACTTTTGTGTTTCTCTACTGTCGCCTTGGCTTTCATCTTCACCTTGATTATCCATACTGATCTCTCGGTCATCTACGTATAATCTCAGCAAATTAGGTTTACGACCTCGTTCAATGCGATAGTTTAGTCCATTTTTTTCAAATTCTACAGTAACCAACATGTTCTTACCGTTGATCTTGTTGATTAGGTTTTCTTTACGAATGTTAGTCAGTGCTTGTCCGTACAGGGCATAACTGAGAGCGTTAATGATTGTAGTTTTACCAGTACCGTTGCGTGATCCGGTATCGTCCCCACCTAAGTCTAAGTTGCTGCCTAGCACCAGTGTGAGTGATTCTTGATCAAAGTTTACTGCCTGGGTTTGATTACCCACGCTCATAAAATTCTTTACGGTTAAGTTTTTAATGCGGAATTGGCTCATAGGTCGTTGTAGATATCCATTAGGATTTTTTTATCAAATTGGCCGCTGTCAATATTGACCAGTTGTTCAGCAACAATAGTGTCAATACTTTCAAATTTAGTATCGGGTGTGTCTTCGTAACTGCCTTCTAAATTGCTTTTATCTTGGACTAGACCAATTTCTCTGATGTCATAATCTTTAATAAAGGTTTCTTTGATGTAGTTGGCTTCTTCAAAACTGATATCAATGTCTAGATTAACACGCAGATACATTTTACTCAGCATGATTTCGTCCTTGCGATCGATTAGTTCGCTGAGTTTGATAGTTCTAAACTTAGGAGCGTCAGGCCAAGTCTTATATTCAGGTTGGCCACCCCACTCCATTGTCATCATTCCGCGCTCGTCATCCCATGCATCTGAGAAGTTATGTGGAAAGGCATTGCCAATATACACAACATTTTGGTTGGTTTGTCGTTTATGGAAGTGGCCACTGAACACATATTCAGGTCCGACAAAGTCTTCTGCTCGCAATTCTCCGTGGTCTGGCATCTGTACCATAGCGTTCATAAAGAATTTAGGCAGTTCAAAGTGCCCAAACACATAGCGGCTCTTAATATTCCGCATGGTTTTCCATTCATCGCCTACTAGCCACGGTACTAGAGTAACATCGTCTAATGTTGTAACACCGTCGACTACGGTTACTCCGGGGATATGTCTGCCAAATATGCTGCTGTGAATGTCTCGTTTGTCTTTATAAAACAGGTCGTGATTGCCCGGAAACCAGAAAAACTGTTCAAAAGCAGCGCCCAGTTTCTCTAAACACCTAATACTGGTGTCTAGAGTATATAGATTCATACTGTTTCTATTATGACTCCAGTCGCCCAAGAAGATAGCAGTTTCACAACCTGCCGCTTGGGCTTGTTCAATAAACCAATCTACAAAATCTTCGCAGTCTTGCAAATGAACAACACTGTTTGATTTAGCACCGACATGAAGATCTGTGAAACACGCGACTTTTTTAAATAATGCCATTAAATCTCTCCTTTGCTATTATAGCAGAGTAATAGTTTAATAGTCAATATTATACTTCCTCTTCTGGCGATTCTTCTTCCTCTATGCTGTCCTCGCGTTTGGGCATACGAATATTCTTATATAATTCGGCTTGTCTAGCAGTTTCTTCGGCGTATTCGTGAGCGTGTTGTCTGGTAGAACTTGGAGTTAATCCGTGTTCTTCCAACATATCGTCACGAATATTTTGATTCTTTTTTTCAATATTCAGCACACGAGTAAAAGAATTAGTTACAGCGGCAGTATAGTAAGCAAATGGATTTTCACTTTTGCTTTCATCAAACTGTAGACCGATTTGGCTTAGTTGTAGTATTGCTTGTCCTCGCATCTCATCAATGTAAGTGTATCCCCTCCAGTTACTACGTTGGGCATAGCGTTCGCTGAGCTTGATATACATACGTCCCAGACCTTCTGTAATACGTCCGTGATCCTTTTCGAACTTTCCAGTATCAACTGGACCTTTCCAATGGCTCTTGCCAACACAGATCAGCTGGTCTTGATCGTTGTATTTCCAATGTTGAAATGGAGGGAAGTTTACTTTTTCGTGCCCGTCGGCAGTGGTTTTTGTTGTTTTTTTCCTGCCCGGAGTCATAGGAATATGATCAAACGTCATTATACGAATAACAAGATCAATTTTATCAATGGTATTAGGATCTTTTACGCATTCTGCCAGTTTAATTTTTTTATCACCGGTGGCTCTAGCCAAGTTAAATGCTTCTAATCCCAATCTTTTAGCACGATTTTTTTTGGCTTCTTCTAACACTGTGTCGTTAATGTCGTTTAGGTTAGAAATAATAACATCGTATTGATGATATTCTGGTTTAACAAAGCTGGAATATGAGCATTTACTTTTGTGAATTTCTGTTAGTAAGTCTCGATTATTTAGATATTTTACTTTTCGTCCGGTAGTTGTTCCTAGATCGGTCGTCATATTTTTTATATTTTCCTTGTGATTTATAATAACACAACAATATGTTTATGTCAATATCACGGGTTATTAAGTTAGCAGTTTATTTAACAATAAATATACAGTAAAGGAGTGGTTTATGGCTACCGGTGATGAAATTGTAGGTGTTGTTGACAAATATGGTGGACAGGCGTTAGGCAATGCTGCTAGAAATGTTCAAAGCATTACTCGCGGTGCTCAGGCTCTCATTGATAAAGTCAAAGGAATTAGTTTACCAAAGGCTCCTGTTAATATTAAAAGTGTTTCTGGAAAATCATTATCTGCAGACAAGCGGGTAAGAATTAAGGTTCCTAATGAGTATATCTATACTGGTGTAGATTATACATTATATAATGCAGGAGGAATAATTTTTCCATATACTCCTTCGATATCATATGACAACAAAGCAGATTATGCGGCGGTAACTCCTACCCATAGTAATTATACGCAGTATTTTTATAAAAACAGTTCTGTAACTGATATTAATATCATAGGAAAATTCACAGTTCAAAATGAAGCAGATGCTAGGACACTATTATCAACCATACATCTATTAAGAATATTAACTAAAATGAGATCAGGCAACGAAACCAATAGTGGAGCACCACCGCCTGTTTGTAGATTATATGCTTATGGACAACAAATTTTAGATCAGGCTCCTATAGTTATTAAATCTTTTAGAATGGAGTTACCGGAGGCGGTAGATTATTTCACTCTGAATAAAAATACAAATTCTGATCAATCTTCTGTTCCTACATTTTGTACCATCACGGTAAATTGTTCGGTAGTATATAGTAGAAATGAAATACAAAAATTCACAGTTGAAAATTGGTTAAAAAATGGTAGGACTGGAGGATATCTATAATGGCATTATACGATAGCAACAGTCCGTATTATAGCACTGATTATTCATTGGGATATTTAGATGTTCAGGTATTTAGAGATATCCCTCAATCAGTAAATGATGTATTATTCACAGTAGGCAAAGAATATGAAAATCGTCCGGATCTATTGGCCTATGATCTGTATCAAGAACCCGGTCTATGGTGGATATTCAGTGTGCGAAATAAAGACATACTTCGAGATCCAGTTTTTGACATGGTAGCCGGAATAAAAATTTATGTACCTACACAAGAAACTGTAAGACTGGCGTTAGGGAATTAATATGTCGGATTATAATCCAGTTTCTTTTACCAGTGTTCTTCCTAAAGGAATAGATAGAAAAACTAATAAATCTAACACACTCAATATAGAATCGTCCGGTAAGTCCAATGTTCTTAACAGTTATAGGTCTTACACCTATAACTTTACCTTGTCCGCTGTTAGTATTAATTCGGCAAATGATCCTAAAAATTATAGAGATAGTTCTAAAAATTTTGTAATTTTAAGATCTGGTGGTAAAGGACCTGAAGGTTTAACTGGTAATGTAACCGGATCCCCAGTTTTTCGAACAGACACCAAGGAAGTAACAAGCACTGTTACCTCCGAAAGTGATATTGTTTCTTCGGTAACAACCAGAAAGGTTGACTTTAAAGTTCTTACTGGATACGATAAAGAATCGGCTCAACAATTAGTTAATGATTTTAACAAATTTAGCCCTGGACGATTTGACATGTATATCGATAATGTAGAAATAGGAACTATTATGGCTCCTAGCAAAGCCGGTGGGCTTACATTACCGACTAATATGTCTTTTGACGTATTTGAACCATATAGTATTAATGGTTTTATTGAAGCATTACAAGTAACAGCACAGGCGGCTGGATATGAAGTTTATTCTAATGCTAGCTTTTTATTGACCATTGATTTTATAGGTTATAAAGACAATAAAGATCTACCTAGACCTGAATCTATCCCCAACACATCACGTCATTTTTTAATACGTTTTACAGGCATGAGCATCGAATTAACTGAAAACGGAACCAAATATTCTTGCACGGCTGTGCCGTTTGCTGATAAAGGGTTCGGCGAAGAAGGAAAATTACAAACTGGTACATCGATGTCGGGTACCAAGGTAGGAGATACTTTAAAAAATTTCATGGAGAATTTAAATGGAAAAATCAAAGATCCTACCTATGCTACCAATATTGAAGATAAAGATTGCGATACCTATGAAATAAAATTCCCTGTATGGATTAATGGTAAAGGATGGGATTTAGAAAGTAAAACAGAAAACGAAATTGCCAATGCCGATATATCATATAGTCATGCAGGCGGAGATTTGGTTAGATTAATTCGCCACGATGCTGCCAGTACTACCACATCGTTGGCAGAAACACTAGGAACATCTGCTGCTTCGCCAACTATACAATTTAAAGAAGGTGATAATATTCACGATATTATTACTGCTACCATAAGAGACAGTTCTTATGTTAAAACAAAACTAGAAAATATAGGAAAAGGAGATAATCCTGATACCTTTGGGCGAGTTAAGTATTTTCTTATTCGTCTTCACGTTGAAAATAAAAAAACAATTAATTCACCCAAAGGCAGACCTTATCAAATATTTACTTACATCGTTACTGAGCATTATGTTCATTATACCTTTATTCCTACATATGGGAATAGTCAAAAAATTGATAAAACTAAATTAAAAACTCTAGTATTAAGGGATTACAATTATATCTATACTGGAATGAATGTGGATATCACTGCTTTTAAATTAGATTATAATTATCTATATTTTGAAGCTATCCCTAGAGCATTGGGTAGAAATAATGATAAAGGAGTAGCCGACACAATTAATAGCGATAATGCTATAGAATTACATGGAGTGAACCCTATTGATTCAATAATTGGTCGTGCAGAAACTCAATCTGCATCTTCTCGAGCAAGTGTTCATCCAGGCAATGAAATGAATGCCAATCAACCCAATTCCGATCCTTATACTGCTATGGCAAAAAATATGCACCTGGCATTAATAAATTCTGTTAGTAGGGTAACCGGTGATTTAGATATAATTGGAGATCCGTTTTATCTTGTCACAGGCGGAATCGGAAATTATAATCCTGCACCAAGCGAAAATCAACAAGGTGTTACCAAAGATAACGAAGCCGATAGATTTTATGGACAGGTATTAATATCTTTAACATTTAGTAACCCGGTTGATATTAATGAAAAAACCGGATCTCTTGAGTTTAAATCCAGCTCTGCTGATGCCAGCGGAGTTTTTATGGTAACGGAAGTTGCCAGTTCTTTTAAAGATGGATTATTTAAACAGAGATTAAAGCTGGTTAGGGTTCCTGGACAACTGCCCGATAATATTAAGGTTACTAAACCGATAGATAATAATGTAACTTTTCAGGATCCATACAAGACAGATGTTACTGTAACAACGCTTGGAATTTAAAATTATGGATTTTGTAGATACCAGAACTAGGTCAAAATTAGGTTCGCCCGGTCCATTTATTGGAATAATAACCAACAATTTAGATCCTACTTTTATGGGCAGGCTGGAAGTAGGATTAATCAAGGGTTTATATCCTGATACCACCGATCAGTCAAACACATATATTGTAAAATATCTTAGTCCGTTCTATGGAGTAACCTCGGACAAATATCAAGGTCCTAACAGTAATAACTTTGACGATGTTCAGAAAAGTTATGGTATGTGGATGGTTCCTCCTGATATAGGAACTAGAGTATTAGTCATATTCATTGACGGGGATCCTAACCAAGGATATTGGATCGGGTGCATTATGGACCAGTTTCAAAATCAAATGGTCCCAGGTATTGCCGCTAGTGATACAGTGGATATATCTCAAGAACAAACAAGACAATATACAGATGGGCCGCTGCCAGTTGGGGAATTTCTTAAATCTCCAAAGTTTCAAAATGCCGGACCAAATGTTAGTAAGTTTAAGAAACCACTACATCCATTTGCCAAACGTTTAAGAGATCAAGGATTATTAGCCGATAATATTAGAGGAATAACATCTAGTTCAGCAAGACGCGAAGCACCTAGTAAAGTATTTGGTATAAGCACCCCGGGCCCACTTGACCCTAACGGTAAAAAAGCCGAAGTTGGTTATGACGGAGCCAGTAAACTTCAGCCAGTTAGCCGGCTCGGTGGAACTACTTTTGTTATGGACGATGGCGATAAAAACGGCGACAACGAATTGGTAAGGATTCGAACTAGGACCGGCCATCAAATACTATTACATAATACTCACGATTTAATTTACATTGCCAACAGTCGAGGAACAGCCTGGATCGAATTAACCAGTGATGGCAAGATTGATATCTATTCTCGAGATTCGATCAGTATACATTCTGAAACAGATTTTAATTTCAGAGCCGATCGAGATATTAATTTAGAAGCAGGTAGGAATGTTAATATACATTCAGTTGGAGATTTGAATATTAACACCGATCAAAATCATAATGTTATAGTTGGCGTTGATGGCAAAATTCAATTCAAAGGTAATTTAGATCAATCTGTAACCGGTAGTACAAAATTAAAATCAGATGCTGGGTTTGATATTAAAGTAACAGGGGATGTTAAACAAACTGCTTCTGGTAATTTTAATATTGTTGCCGGAGCAAATAATAATTTTTCAGCCAATGGTAATACCAATATTTCTACACAGGGACAGCATTTAGAATCTGCCAGGGCAATTCATATGAATGGTCCTACAGCGGCCACAGCCACTCCTGCTGATTCGGCCGCAATACCTGATGCATTATCTAAGTTTATTCTCCCTAATACCAAATATGTAGAAGATGCGTGGACCAATGCAGATAGATACAAAACAGATGATTTACAAAGCATCATGCAGCGTGTTCCGGTACATGAGCCTTGGATACAGCACGAAAATAACACCAACAGGGTTAAGGTCAGCTCAACAGCTACCGATGTGTTAACAGGAACAGCAAATAAAAAGGCTGAATAAATATTATTATGGCTTACAAAACATTAGTAATTACTACCCAAGAATCCATATATCAACAGCCTACAAAACAGGATCATTTCTATAAAGGATTCAGTACTGTTGATACCACCAATGAAGGTAATAATCTTTTTGATATTGATTTAATCAAACAAGATATCATAAATCATTTTAATACTAAACGCGGCGAGCGTGTTATGAAGCCAGAGTTTGGCAGTATTATTTGGGACCTAATTATGGAACCATTAACCGATGATACTACTGAACTTCTTAAAAATGATATTAAAACAGTATGTACAGCAGATCCTAGGGTAAATCCTACGCAAATGGATCTAACTGAATATCAAGATGGTTACCTATTAGAACTAACATTACAGGTAGTCGGTACCGATCAATCCTCTAATATGAAGATATCGTTCAACCGAGAAACCGGAACGGCGATCCAATAATATATCCAGTTTATTACGTCAATAAATACGATATCTACTGTTAAAACTATGATTCCATCAACTAACACAAAACTACTAGTAAGCGAAGATTGGAAAAAAATATATCAATCTTTCAGAAATGCTGATTTCAAAAGCTATGATTTTGAAACCTTACGAAGAACAATGATTTCTTATCTTCAGGAAAATTATCCTGAAGATTTTAATGATTATATCGAAAGCAGTGAATACATTGCGTTAATTGATGTTATTGCTTATCTTGGGCAGAATTTAAGTTTTCGTATTGACCTTAATGCTCGTGAAAATTTCTTAGAAACCGCTCAACGTCGAGACAGCATATTAAGACTAGCACAATTGGTTAGTTATGTTCCTACCCGTAATACACCTGCTTCGGGGTTCCTTAAATTAAATTCTATATCTACAACTGATAGTGTATTTGATGGATCCGGCAATAATTTAGCCAATACTACCATATTGTGGAATGATTCTACCAATTCAAATTGGTATCAACAGTTTATTGGCGTTATAAATTCTGCTATACCTGGTTCGTTTGTGTTTGGAAAACCTTATGATAGAGCTACCATCGATGGGATTTTAACCGAGCAGTATAGAATATCCAGCACCAATAGTGATGTTCCGATCTACAGTTTCACTAAAAACATTAACGGAACCGCTATGAATTTTGAAATTGTTCCGGCAACTTTTTCCGGAGCAACCACTATATACGAAGAAACTCCTCGCCCTGCCAACACGTTTAGTTTTTTGTATCGTAACGACAACCAAGGATTCAACAGTGCTAATACAGGTTTTTTTGTTCATTTCCGTCAAGGCAGTTTAAATAGATCAACATTTGGTTTAGATCGTCCTGTAGCCAACGAAATTATTGGAATCAATTCTACAAATATTAATAACTCTGATGTATGGTTATGGCAGTTGGATGGTAACGGTGGCTATTCAACTCTGTGGACACGAGTTCCTGATGTTGTCGGAAACAACATTATCTACAACAGTGTTGATAAGAATGAAAGAAACATATACAGCGTTACCTCAAGAGATCAAGATCAAATTGATTTAAATTTTGCTGATGGCAGTTTTGGTAATTTACCAAAAGGTCAATTTGTAATTTATTATCGTCAAAGTAACGGTCTTACCTATGTTATTAAGCCGGAACAAATGGGCGGTATTGTTGTTGAGATTCCTTATACCAATAAGCAAGGCCAGAGCCATTCACTAACATTGAATATGGGTCTTCGTTACACAGTTACCAATAGTGCTGCTACAGAAACCAATACCAGTATTCAAAATAAAGCGCCGCAGGCCTTCTACACACAAAACAGAATGGTTACCGCCGAGGACTATAACATTGCCCCCCTCACACTGGGTAGCGATATATTAAAGGTTAAAAGTGTTAACAGAATCAGTAGTGGATTAAGCAAATATTTTGACCTCAGCGATGTCAGTGGAAAATACAGCAAGACCAATATCTTTGCGGCAGATGGCATGATTTACAAAAATAATCATGAACAAATTTTTGAATTCAATGTTACCAATAAAAATGAAATATTGGCAATTTTAAAACAAAAATTAGAACCTATTGTAGCATCTTCCGCTCTACGTTCATTTTATTTTGATCAATATGATAGACCAAGTTTAAGTGGATATGGTGTATGGCAAGCACCGGTTATTGGACAGCCACGGGGGTATTTCTTGGGACAATCTACAGAATTATCGGGACCGTTAAATGTGGGGGTGTCTACTTCAAATAATTTGTCCTACATCACCACAGGGGCTTTGGTAAAATTTGCAGCACCAACTGACAAATACTTTTCTTCTACTGGTAAATTAGTTTCTTCTGCTGGAAATAATACTACTAGTTATCTCTGGGCTAAAGTACTACAGGTAATCGGTAACGGGTCTAATGACGGACAGGGAGCATTAGATGACGGAACAGGTCCTATTATTCTAAGCAATTATGTCGACAATGGTGCCGTGGCAGTTGAAATTATTCCTAACTTTATCAATGTATTAAGCACTGCCTTTGAAAATGAATTGGTAAATCTCTGTATTAATAAAAGAAATTTTGGTTTAAGTTTTGATAAGCTAACAAGGACTTGGAATATTGTTGTAGATACTAATATAGATTTAGTAAATCCATTTAGTTTGGTATATCAAGGAAATACAGAAAATTCTAATAGGGATGCCAGCTGGTTAATAGCATTTACTTGGACTGGAAATAATTATAAAGTTAGATATAGGATAACAGATTATATTTTTGAAAGCGAAAAAGAAACAGCTTTCTTTATAGATAATGATTCTATAAATTATGATTTTGTTAGCAATACTGTTGTAAAAGATCAGGTCACGGTATTATCTGTTAATACAATTAGTACAGGCACTACCGCTCTAAATAAAGATTATCGGTGGCAAATTGATGGATCTATTATTGAACCGGATGGATATGTTGAGCCTAAAAAAGTTCGAGTAAGTTTTTATGATTATGATAACGCCGGACAAATAACAGATCCTGATTCATTTAATAATATTGTAGATCCTGCATCGACTAATTCATATGACAATTTATATAAATTTGTTTACTTTAAACTATCTGATGATGGATTGAGATATCAACTACAAGACAGTGATTTGTTTACACCATTTCCTAATCCGGACAGTGTTGTAGGAACTCCTAGTGACGGGGATCTTTATTATTTTTATGACCCGGACTATAATGTTGTAAAAAGTTATTCGGCCGATCTTGCTGGAACATTAGATCCTTGGGTATATGAGCCGGATTATTTTGCATATCCTGGTAGATCTAATTTGAAATTCCATTACATTCATAATAGCGGAGAAGATCGTAGAATTGATCCTAGTAAGAGTAATATTATAGATGTATATTTGTTAACAGCTTCTTACGATACTGCTTATAGATCCTGGTTAATAACAAAAACAGGCACAGAACCGATGGCTCCTACTAGTCAAAGTTTAGAACAAAATTATGGTGGAAAACTAGATTTAATTAAATCAATTAGCGACGAAATTGTTTTTCAACCTGTACGATATAAAGTATTGTTTGGAGATTTAGCAGATATTAATCTCCAGGCAAAATTTAAAGCGGTAAAAAATCCAGCAATACCGGTTAGTGATAATGAATTAAAAAGTCGTATATTATCTGCTATACAAAATTTCTTCAGTTTAGAAAATTGGGATTTCGGCCAAAGTTTTTATTTTAGTGAATTGGCAACTTATATTATGAATATAATGACTCCAGATATTACTAACTTTGTTATTGTTCCTAAGTCTAATAATAATTTTGGAAGCCTATACGAAGTGGCCTGTTTGACAAATGAACTGTTTATTAATGGCGCAACAGCCAATGATATAGAAATAATTCCAGCAATTACAGCTAATCAATTGAAAACCAGTTCAATTGTAACCAATAGTGGAAATTAATAATGGCCGCTAAAGATATTAAATCAATTAATTTACTACCTGAATTTTTAAGAACTGAAAAAAATTCTAAATTCTTATCCAGTACACTTGATCAATTAATTAATCCTGCCCAGCTAGAAAGAATAGATGGTTACATAGGATCTACAATTACGCCTAATTATGTTTCCACTAGCGATATCTATGTTGCTGAATCATCACCCCTTCGTGGAAACTATCAATTAGAACCAGCCTGTGTTATTAAAGACAGTTTAGGAACAGTGCAAGATGTAATAGGCATAGATGATCTTACTAACGAGATTCAGCTGAATGGTGGGTATCCTGATAATTTTGATAGGTTATATAGAAGTAGTTTTTATTCATACGACCCTCATATTGATTGGGATAAATTTGTAAATTATCAAAATTACTATTGGTTAGTTAACGGCCCTGATAATGTAGTCATCAACAATACCAGCACACAGGTGTTGAACATTGAAACTGATATTCTTACAACTTCCAGTTACACCTATAACGGAATTGATTTATTAAATGGAATGAAGTTAAGATTTTTAGGAAATGTTTCTCCTGAATCTTATCAAGGGCGAGACTTTTTTGTCGAAGGTGTTGGATCTGTAATTAAATTAGTACCATACGATGATTTAAATTCTTCAGAAGATATTACAACACTTTATATCGATCATTTTGATGCCGATCCTTTTGATGATTATCCTTTTGATGGTTACAAAAATCTTCCAGAGAATATCGAATATGTTACCATTAATCGAGCCAGTAAAGATCTAAATTCTTGGTCTAGATATAATCGATGGGTGCATAAAGATGTTATTAAAATCAGTGCAGCAGCATCTGATCAACAGCCGGTATATCCATCTGATAAAAGAGCAAGACGTCCTATCATTGAATTTAAAGCAGATTTAAAATTATACAATTATGGCAGTGTAGGAATTCCGGATATTGATTTAATTGATACCACAACCACCGATGCTTTTAATACAGTAGAAGGGTCGGCTGGATATTATGTTGATGGAGTGTTATTAGAGCAGGGTCATAAAGTTATTTTCACTGCTGATACTGATTCGACAGTGCGCAGTAAAATTTATCAAGTTAATTATGTTGTCATTCAAAACACAACAAGATTAACGCTTGAAGAAATAGCAGTACCGGCAGCAGGATCGGTAACCAGTGCTATTCTTGGCAACGATTATGCTGGTACCAGTTGGTGGTATGATGGCGATACTTGGATATATGCTCAGCAACATACAACTATAAATCAAGCACCATTATTTGATCTTTTTGATAATCAAGGAAATAGTTATAGTGACATCACTTATTATAAAAGTGATTTTGCTGGAAATAAAATATTTGGATATGAAATAGGAACTATTTACGATCCTATTTTACAATTTAAAATAAAATATCGAAATAGTGTAGGAACTGGTAGTTATCTGTTTAAAAACTATTTCATGACTGATACGATTTCAATTTCGGTTGATAGTCAGACTACCAAAATAATTTCTACCGGTATTACTTATTGTAAATTAGATAACGAGTATGTTAATGTTTGGTCAGGGACCGACACTTATCCTATTCCAACATTGGTATCGCCGGAAACAGGTGATACTTATTATGAACCGCCGTTAGGGTTAACTAACAATCCGTTAAATGGATCAATTTCTAGTCTTACATTAAGTGAGATAGCAGATCATGTTAACAATAGTCAACGTAGATTAATTTCAAATATAAATCCGTTGGCCTTTGCTCAAATATTCATTGGTAAAAAAGAACACAATTTAATTGACGCAATAGATAAGGCAGCAGAGCAGTACAATCAGTATAAATTGGCTTTCTTAAGAAAAATAACAAAGATTGATAATCAGACTGATCCGGTTGCGGCTGTTGATCAGGTTCTTAATGAATTAAATGCCGACAAAGATACATTAAGTCCGTATTATCTGTCTGATATGACTCCATATGGTACAGATAAGATTGTAAGAACTTGGACGGTTACCAATAGCAGAAATAAGATTTATTCGATTACTACTGACTATGATCCTTTGGTGTTGTCAATGAGAGCAGTGTTGGTATATCTTAATGGATCACAATTGATACATGATATCGAATATCAATTTGAAGTTAATGATTCCAGTGTTAAAATACTAGTTGATTTGGCAGTAGGCGATACCATTGTTATAAATGATTACACCAATACAGTTGGTAATTTTGTTCCATCTACTCCTACAAAATTAGGATTATATCCAAAATATATTCCTAAGATTTTTAATGATACAACTTACGTAGACCAAGATACAATGGTTATTCAAGGTCACGACGGTAGTTTAATGATTGCCTATAATGATTACAGAGATGATATTATTTTAGAATTTGAAAAACGTATTTTTAATAATATCAAGGCATCGTATCGTAACGAACTATTAGATTATAATACTGTTATTCCTGGAGCATTTAGAGCTACACAATACACTCAAGACGAAATAAAGGGTATAATCAATGGCGATTTTAATAATTGGGCAGGTATCTATGGTATAGAAATTACCAGTAATTCGTCTTTTGACGAAGGTAATCCTTACACATGGAATTATACCAACACTTACAATTCCACTGTAGACACCAATCTAACAGGTAGTTGGAGAGCAATTTACAAATATTTTTACGATACAGATCGCCCCCACACTGCTCCTTGGGAAATGCTAGGATTTACAATTGAGCCTGATTGGTGGAGCACCCTCTATGGCCCTGCCCCATACACCAGTGGTAATAGTTTGCTTTGGGAAGATTTATCAGCAGGTAGAATCAATGGAGTAGTTAATCCTTTGTATGTGCGCGAAGGATTATTGGATGTAATACCAGTTGATGAGTTTGGCGATTTATTAGATCCTACTGAATTAATTGTTCAAGACAACAGCATAACCCCTGGCAAAATTAGAAGTTTATGGACGTTTAATCAGCAAGGACCTGCGGAAACAGCATGGCGTCGTAGTAGCTATTGGCCATTTGTATTGCAGAAATTATTGGCATTAACCAAACCCGCTGACTATGCTGCGTTATTGTATGATCCTATTAGACTTACAAAAAATATTGCTGATCAATGGACATATGGCGATGATCATCAGTTTTTAAGTCCCGATGTGGTTAAAATACACGGCAATGGTAGTGATTTAACAACTGGATATTCAGTATTTGTCAGTGAGGCCGGTAGACAAAGAACTGGAAATTATATACAAGAGCTAAAGAGCGATCTTGCGTATGTTGATTTTAATTTGTTCTATAAGGTCGGAGGATTCATTAGCAAAAATAAAATGCAGATTATTATTGATGCAATTGATCCTACCAGTTCAAGTTCGGGGGCAATACTCCCCCCTGAAGATTATAATCTCATTTTAAACACCAGCAATCCAGTTAAGGTAACAGCAATTTCTGGTATTATTGTTCAAAAGTCTAATGGAAAGTTTATAGTTAGGGGGTATGACAATTATAGACCATATTTTAATGTATATCCAGCAGTTCGTAATGCCACCACACCGACAATTACAGTAGGTGGAGTTTCTCAACCGTATGTTTTATGGAAGTCTAGTTCATCGGGTGGTAGCACTGGATTGACCGATGTTGACGTTACTACAGCACAATCGGCAACATATGGAGTATTTTATCAACAAGGCCAGATAGTTTCATATGGTGATAGATTTTACAGAGTAAAAATTAATCATAAGAGTGGAGATACCTTTAACGCTAATCTTTTCCAATTATTACCATCATTACCGATCAACGGCGGTGTCAGTGTACAGACTGCTATTAGATATGATAAAAAAGTAGTTCAGATTCCATACGGCACTGAGTTTGATAAAATTCAAGAAGTTTATGATCTTATTGTAGGGTATGGAGCATGGTTAGAAGATCAAGGATTTATTTTTGATCAATTTAATAACGATCTTCAAACAATATTAGATTGGAAATTTTCAGGAAATGAGTTTTTGTTTTGGACTACACAGAATTGGGCAGACAATAGCGTAATCACATTAAGTCCATTTGCTGATCAGGTTAAGTTTTATTCGGCAGATAGTGTGGTCGATAATATATTTGATAACTTTTATCATCGTGCAGTATTACAGGTCAATGGAAAAGCTATTAGACATAGTAATTTAAGCGTGAACAGAGATAATGGCACCTGTACTATTCGCACCAGCAATACTCCACAAGGTATATACTTTGTTGTTCTTAATAATGTACAAAAAGAACATGCAATGGTGTTTAACAATACCACAATGTTCAATGACACCATATACGATGTAGAAACTGGATATCGTCAACGTAGAATGAAGCTGGTTGGATTTAGAACAGCAGGATGGAACGGAGATTATTTTAGTCCAGGATTTATCTATGATACTGCCGTAGTAGACGATTGGAAAACATATACTGATTATAGATATGCCGATGTTGTTAGATTCAATGGAAATTATTATTCTGCTAATAAAAACATACCTGGTGATTCTGAATTTGACTTTACCAAGTGGACTGTTTTAAGATCAAAACCTACTGCAGATCTTATTCCTAACTTTGATTATAAAATCAGTCAGTTTGAAGATTTTTACAGTTTAGATATTGACAATTTTGATTCTGCTCAACAAAAGATGGCTCAGCATCTTACAGGTTACACTCCTAGGGTTTATCTAAACAATATCTTCACTAATCCGATTAGTCAGTACAAGTTTTATCAGGGGTATATTAAAGAAAAAGGAACACGTAATTCAATTGCTAAATTGGCCAAGGCCAGTATTCATAATCTTCAAGGCGATATAGATTATACAGAAGAATGGGCATTTAGAGTAGGACATTATGGATCTTACGAAACATTTAAGGAATTAGAAGTATCTCTTGTGGAAGGTAAGTTCATTGAAAATCCACAAATTATCAAATTTATCGATTCAGTTCCGTCCGTTCCTAATGATTTAATTTATTACAGTACGTCAACCAGTTGGTCTATTGTTCCTACTGATTATGTTGCTACTACAACATTTGTTACTACTTCCAGCACAGATATGTTTCAATTGCCTATTGCTGGATATGTGAATTTTGATGATGTTAATTATACGGCATATAATGAAACTGCTGTATTATCTATTCAAGACTCTGGTACACTTATAAAACGTGGAGATACAGTTTGGGTAGCAGCCAAGAAAAATAATGACTGGGGTGTGTTTAGATACACATTATCCAGTTCTAGAATAATAGGAGCTTCTGTAGAGGACGGTACTACAGGCGAACTTACATTAAAAACGGATAAGACTCATTACCTATCTAAAGGCGATATTATTGCTATATATGAGTGCGACAGCAGAATTGATGGAATTTATATAGTAAAATCTGTCAGTAATAAAATTACAGAGTTTGTCATTGATTATCCGACCCCTAATGCTATTACAGAACTAGCATCGACTGGTCTGTTGTTTAAATTTGTTAATTCTCGCTATAGTTTGTACGATGAATTACCCTCTGACAACACGTTATTACAATTCCCAGTTAAAACAAAATTGTGGGTTGACGATGATGGGAGTGGTAATTGGGTAGTTTATCAAAAGGTAAAGAATTACAATAGATATTCAATTGCTGGATCAAATTCAATAGCCAATGAAAAGTTGGGATGGAGTTTAACTAAAGCCAAAAATTCAAATATCTTTATGGTTGGCGCTACTGGGTATAAATCTACCAACAATACAGGAACAGTATTTGTATACGCTGAAAAATATGATGTTGAAAAAAATAAAGGTAGCGTTGAAGTTAAAATTCGATATAATCTTAATACCAATTCAATAACTTATCATGCGCCAGGCGGCAATGCTGAATTTGGATATTCTTTAGCATACGATGATAGAGATTTTATTGGTGTTACAGGGTCTTCTGGTTATGGGATATTTTTTGCCGGAGCACCGGGTGCAAGTGGAACTAAATCTAACGATTTTAGCAGTATTAGATATGCTTATAATACAGGAACAGTAAGCACCTCTACTCAAGAAGGGCTGGTAAAAATCAGCTCAATTGATCCGCTTACAAACGAAGAATATACCCAACGTGTTTTGTTAAGTCCTAATCCTTCTAGTTATGAAAGATTTGGACATAGTCTCTATGTTCAACAAACAGAAACCGATGATGGAAAACTTCTTCTTGTGGGCGCTCCCCAGATTTATAATCAAGGAACCGGTCATGTTTATGCCTATCTTGTAACTACCAGCACTGTTACTACCGGAACAATTGATCTGAGTTACGTTGAATCAGTTACGACTTCCAGTGTAACATTAGCTTCCGGGGATCGTTGGGGATATTCAATCAGTGGATCTGACGATGCTGGTGTAATAGCAATTGGCGCCCCCGGACATTCAAACAATGCTGGGATAGTTTCAATCTTTACAGGAACATCATTAACTTATATTCAAACAATTAGCTCACCATTCGGCGACCATTCTAAATTTGGAGAAGTTGTTAAAGTTTCTTCAGATGGATCATATTTGTTTGTTTCGGCAATAGATGCTAGGGGTACTGATCAATCTTATGGTAAGGTTGCTGTGTATACATTAACTAACCATTTATTTGTATTAGATAGTGTTTTAGAGAATCCGCTACCGACAGTCGGAATGAAGTTTGGGCAAGCAATTGATATTAACAATAATAATACAGAATTAGTTATTTCTGCTATAGGTAAAAATAAACATATCATTACAACATTTGATACCTATAAAGATCTGTTATCGTCTGCTGATCAGCCTGATCCGACCACTCCCTATGCCAAAAACCCAGACAGTGCTACACTTGCTGAATCCACAACATTTGACGCTGACTCTACAGTATTTTACGATTCATCTAATGATTCGGGATCGGTTTATATCTATAATAGAAAAACAAATAAATTTAGATTAACTTACGAACTTGTTCCTGTGAATGCCAGTTCTGGAACCAATTATGGATATAGCGTAGCAGTTAATGACAACAGCATCTATGTTGGTGCTCCTGCTTATAGTAGCGATACACCGGGTGCTGTTCATCAATTTTATAAAATAGACACAGAATCTGACAGTCTTCAAGCAATTAGAAAACAAAATCAATTAGTGGATTTAAACACCGTACAGAAAATTTCCATAATTGATTCTTTTAATGAAGAAGTAATTGATTACCTCGACACCATTGATCCGGTAAAAGGTAAAATTGCCGGACAAGCAGATCAAGACGTAAGATATAAATCTCTTACAGATCCTGCAATATATTCAACCGGCACTAGTGCTACCGTTAATAATACCGATATCAACTGGTTAGATAGTCATGTCGGCGAGTTATGGTGGGATCTCAGTACAGTAAAATATGTTTGGTACGAACAGGCAGATGTAACCTATAGAAAAAACAACTGGGGACGAGTGTTTCCTGGTTCCAGCATTGACATATACGAATGGGTAGGAACTCCATACTTGCCTAGCGAATGGTCTCAAATTGCTGATACAGTAGCAGGATTATCACAGGGAATCAGTGGACAACCTAAATACCCTGATGATTCTGTGGTATCTATCAAACAGGTCTATAATTCTGCTACTTTGTCATTTGAAAACAGATATTATTTCTGGGTAAAAAATAAAGTAACATTACCTAATACAAAAAACAGAAGAATCACTGCCAATCAAATAGCAAGTATTATAGCTGACCCAACATTATACGGGTTAAAATATGCTGCGATTATTGATCAAGATTCTATGATGTTATCTAATCTGGGTGATACACTAGTTGATGACAGAATACATATTAATATCAATTACGATATTATTAATAATCCTATTCCATTGCACACTGAATGGTTACTACTACAGGAAGGATTAGCAACCAGCCGACCAAATACACTGTTAGAAAAGAAACTATTTGACAGTTTATTAGGGCACGATAGTTTAGGTAATCCAGTTCCTGATCCTGCTTTGTCCTCCAGAGCCAGGTACGGGATCAGTATCAGACCACGCCAAACTCTGTTTAAAAATAGATCCGAGGCCATTAGAAATATTGTTGAATTTTCTAACGGTGTGCTAATTACGAATCGTATTACTGGCAATTATAGTTTTGCTAATTTAAACAAACAAGAAACCGTGCCGTATGAAGATAGTCATAGGTACGATGAAGTAGTTGAAGACAACGAAGGATTATTAACAGTTGATACTAGAAATTTTGTAAAGGCTGAAATTTCTTGTGAAATAGAAAATGGTAGAATAGTCACTGTTAATATTGACAATCCGGGATATGGATATAAGATAAGCCCATTGGTTAAATTGCCCACTGATTCTTTGGCCGAAATTAAAACAATTATTGACCAATATGGCAGTGTAATTGATACCGAAATAGTAAATGCTGGATCTAAGTTTACAACGGCGCCGGTATTGCAAGTTAGATCTTATACTGTAATTGTTTTAGCAGATGCCGAAAATAATGGAAAGTGGAGCGAGTTTGTTTACGATGTGTCAACTAGTACTTGGTCAAGAATACATACACAACAGTATAATACTACCATCTATTGGGACTATCGTGATTGGATCAGCCCTGATTATAACCCATTCGTAGATTATGCTTATACCGTTGACGAAATATATGAATTAGAATCACTAGAAGATCTACAGGCCGGGGATTATGTCAAAATTAAAAATGGTGGTTTAGGATACTATATTATAGTAGAAAGAGTTCTTGATGGTATGGTAGGAGATTTTAGTGAGCAGTTTAATATTGTCTACAGTGAAAATGGTACAATTCAAATATTAGACACTGTTTGGGATTTTGCTAATAGTAATCTTAACTTTGATCAAGTAAGTAGTTATGATCAAACACTATATGATCAAACACCTGACACTGAATTAAATTATATTTTGATAGCATTAAGAGATGATTTGTTTATCAATGACTTAAAAGTTAATTGGAATTACTTATTTTTCAAAGCAGTAAAATATGCACTAAGTGAACAGAAATTATTAGATTGGGCATTTAAAACATCCTTTATTAATGTAGTAAACAATGCTGGAACATTAGATCAACGCACAGTTTATAAATTACAAAATACTGAATACTTTGAAGATTATATCAAGGAAGTTAAACCTTATCATACCAACATTAGAAGTTTCACATCTAAGTACAGTGTATTAGAGCCCACTGGATCGTACAACACTGACTTTGATCTTCCTTCATACTATGATAAAAATACAAATCAATTTACCAGCATAGAAATTCTTGCTAGTGAAAGTTCTTCTACCTTTACAATTACCAATACATTAACCAATGTATATCCGTGGAAATCGTGGACAGACAATTATCTAACCAGCGGTACTGTTAGAACAAATCTTATTGGAATGAAGTTTGATAGGGTTAGTAGAGGTATTGAAATTGAAAATCTTCAAACAGTTGACACCTTTATTTGTAATGGTTCAGATAATTCATTTGTGCTGAGTTGGGAAGCAGAGCCCGATAAATCTAAAATTACAGTTACATTAGGCGGCGCACTGGTATTAGGTTTAGATTATTCTATAACTTATTACGATGAAGATTATGGACAATTTACTGGGGAATATCGTAAAAATAGAAGTAAAATTGTATTTTTAAATTATACCCCTCCAATCGGTCAAACATTGGTGGTATCCTATTATAAGAAAACCAGTTTATTAAATGCTGCCGATAGAGTTTTAAATTTTTATACAGCAACAGCTGGCATGCCAGGATTAGACCTTGGCCAACTTATGACTGGAATTGTTTATCCTAAGACTAGAGTTGAAGGATTAATGTTTGACTATGCCACAGACTGGGACGTATATACCGGTTATGATTCATCTTCGTATGCAGACAGTGTTGGATTCTATACCAGCACAACTTCTAGTTCTGCTTCATCTTCGGTCGGGGGAACTTGGACTTCGATTCACTTATCTAGTATAGCAGGAGTATCGATAGGGCAATATGTTAATGTATCCAGCACAGTAACACAAACATTTACAACTGCTACAGTTCAAGTAGTTGATATAAACACATCAACTAATCTTGTTATATTTAATACAACAACTTTTGCAACAATTTCAACAGGTTCTAGCATAGAATTTTGGACATTAGATTCTGAAATGAGTATTTTAGATAGCGCTATCGAAGGCGGCACCTGGAATACTTCTACCAGAGTTGGTGCATTAGGTATTAATCCTGAGGATATTACAATAGATGGCGACGGGTTTATTACAGCCAACACCAGTTATGCTCCTGAAGAATTAGTACCTGGAGAAGTTAATGAAAGCCTAGGTATAAATGTTTATACTAAAAATCCTCAAGGTGGTCCTATTGTATTAAGTTCATATGTTAATGTTGTTGCCGGCACAACTACTACTCAAACATTGGGAATAGTTCCACCCAGTGCCGACAACATCATAGTAACATTTAACAATAATATATTCACTTATATTACAGGAACTAATTTTACTGCCAGCACTTATACCATTGATTGGGCTGCCAATCAAATTGTTTTACCACCACAAGCAGTAAGTGGTAATTTAGGATATACTATTGTTAGCATTGGTGGCGGGAGACCAGATCAAGAAGCCGGAGTGATAGATTCGTCCAGTGTTTCTGTAATAGGAACATCAACAGTTCAGGCGCAAAGTCTATCTTCTTATCAGTCTGTAAAAAGTGCTTATGTAACACTGAATGGTCAAAAAATTGAGTCCACAGGAACCGGTGTTTACTATGAATTAACCTATGCTAATTCTATTAATCGTAGAGCTGCTGTTAATGTACATAGATTACCTACCGATAAAACCAATACGGTAACTGCATGGTTCTTTGGTACTTACAACAAGTATTTTAATGAAGTTAAGGAAGAAACATTCACTATCACTGGCAGCACCTATTATACTTTATCGTATCCTCCGGGAAATATAGAACCTGTAGCGGAAGAAGCCATTGTGGAATTGTATGATCCTGCTACTGGTCAAAGAAATATTCTCAGACCTCCTCATACTGATTATTATAAAGTTGTTAACCTTTATAGTACCACTTTCCCAATCAACAATACAGGTACATATACATTAGGCAGCAGTTTAAGAGTGTATGTTAATGGTATTGAACTTAAACCAGGTTTTGAATACAGTGTAGTTGGTGGCACACAGGTTTCTATTAATTTTGGTATTTGTCAGGTTAATGATGTAGTGGCTGTGTTATCAAAACCGGCTACGCCTAACTATGATTATGATATTGTTGGTAATGTATTATCTTTAGAGCCAGGATTCTCAACTAGTAAACAGATCAAAGTTATTACCTATAACAATCATGATAATATGTTTATTAGAACTGAGCAGTTTATTGGACTTGCTGGGCGTAGATATCAAATCAGTCGCCCGGCTCTCAATGACAATTATGTTTGGGTTATTGTCAATGGTATACCACTGGTTAATAAACTAGATTATGAAATTTTAGACGATCTAGTTACAGTTCAAATAAGTTCGAGATTTGAGCATACAGCAAGTGATAAAATTACTATTATATCGATCAGTGACTCGCCATTGGCTACTACTGTGTTAGGTTATCGAGTGTTCAATGACATCTTTAATAGAACACATTTTAAGAGACTGAGCAAACAAAATACAACCTACTTAACTCAGCCGTTATCGTTTACCGATACTGAGATTTATGTAGCAGATGCGTCGGTATTGACCCCACCGTTAGTGGCTAAAAATATGCCCGGTGTTGTAATTATTGACGGCGAGCGTATAGAATTCTTTACAGTTACAGGAAATGTGTTGGGACAGTTGCGTAGATCAACATTAGGAACAGCACCTAGTTTTTACAGCGAAGAAAATACCAAAGTTATTGATCAAGGGTTAGATCAAACTGTTCCTTACAAAGAAAATATTTACAAACAGGTGTTATTGACTTCTACATCAACCAATACATATTCTATCAGTTCTATTGATTATGTTGCAAATACAGGAACCTATCATCAATATATCAATGATGGAATAACATTTAGTACTAATTTAATACTTCAAGAAGGACAGGGATTTATTAGCAATCAAATAGATGTTCGGTATGGCGGTCGAAAATTAAACAAGACAGGAACATTCCATCAAGATATTACAGTATCTTATGATAGTCCTAGATATACATCTATTGGTACCACCTCTACAGTAGATTTATTGCCATCCACTACAGTTATGGGCCAAGGATATATTGTTGAAGATACTAATCAGGTATGGATATATGAAAACTCAGTAGATTCGTCATCAGTTAATGGTTATGTTTACAGAGGATTAGACTATCAACCGCCAGAATTCACTGTTGAAATTATTGATAAAACAATGGCATTAAATTTCGGAATAGATGCTGTTAAAATGGCCATTGGAGTATTACCGGAAGACTTATTGTATGATTTAAATGGTGACGGGCAAGTTACATTAACAGATGCTTTATCATATGTTAAACTTGCTGTAGGTTATGATTTTACAGAATTAGGATTCACTGTTAATACAGAATCAAATGCCAGTTTGCTAATTAAAAATAGTTTTGATTTAATATTAAATATTGATAACGGAGTTCAGGGGGGAATAAAATTAGTAGTGACCAAGAAAGATTTAACAACAGTATGGAATGATATAATAAGTTCTGATGAAACTAAATCTTTAATGGTGAGCAGCACAACGCAGGCCAAGTTCTTACAGTTGCGCCCTGCTGAATTACCAGATAAGTATTATTATGGAGGTGATCCGGGATTGGTTGGAGATGACGGATACGCTATTACTACAGACGAAGACCAGCCGCTAGAAGGAAATTAAGATGCCAAAGATTTCGCAATTACCTGTTATTACAACAGCAACAGATGAAACATATTTTATTGTCGAGGATCATCGGCTGGCTAGACGTGCGTCTTATCAAGACATTTTAAATCAGGTATCCAGAGGTCCTAGCGGCCCAAGCGGCCCGAGTGGCACAGGACCACAAGGTCCCAGTGGCCCAAATGGAACGGCAGGAACAAACGGTGTAACTGGACCACAAGGACCACAAGGTGTAGTAGGCCCACAAGGTCCTATTGGTTATACTGGATATACCGGTGCTCAAGGACCACAAGGAGTGACCGGTCCACAAGGGCCCAGTGGCCCAAGTGGTGTTAGTAATATAGCAGGGCCACAAGGGCCGAGCGGACCAAGTGGAGCAGGTGCCCAAGGACCGCAAGGAGTTACCGGGCCACAAGGACCAAGCGGACCAAGTGGTACACAAGGACCTAGTGGAGTTAGTAATGTAGCGGGACCACAAGGCCCCCGGGGGTTTGTTGGCCCTCAGGGCCCAAGCGGCCCCAGTGGAGTTAGTAATGTAGCAGGACCACAGGGACCTAGCGGACCTCAAGGGGCTGGAGCACAAGGACCACAAGGTCCACAAGGAGCATCAGGTCCGCAAGGATCTAGTGGACCCAGCGGGCCAAGTGGTCCCAGTGGAGCAAACGCTATTACAATAGTATCGGCTCCTGCTAATAGCAGCAGTTCGGGAACAGTTGGGCAGATTGCCTACTCTGGGGATTTTGTCTATATATGTGTTGCCACCAATACCTGGCGTAAACTCTATGCCACCACCTTTTAATACAGCATAAATACCACTATGAATAATACAGCAACCATAAGAAAACCCGACGAGCAAGGCTCTATCAGCATTCAAGGGCACATCAAGATTTTTGATCCTGTATCTAAAGAAGTTTTTATTGACAAGCGTAATGCCATCCATTATGAGAATTTTTCTTTAGCATTAGCAAGAAGTTTAAGCAGTCAAGGATTTGGAACTATTTCAGAAATGGCATTTGGTAATGGCGGAACAAGAGTAGGAGAAACTGGTATAATTACTTACCTAACTCCTAACACTGTAGGCACCAATAGCGCATTATATAACGAAACCTATACTAAAATTGTCGATGCCAGATCGACAGATAGTTTAGACCCGGCTAGAAACTTTATGGAAGTCCGTCATGTGTTAGGAACTGCCTACAGCGATATTTTAGTCAGTTGTTTACTGGACTTTGGTGAACCTACAGGTCAGGCAGCATTTGACAATGCTACCAATACCGATGGTACATTTGTGTTTGATGAGTTAGGACTTAAATCTTATAGCCCAGAAGGACCGGGTATGGGAGATTTATTAACTCACGTTATTTTTCATCCTGTTCAAAAATCATTAAACAGAATGATACAAATTGATTATACGGTAAGAGTCCAGAGTCTTACTAATGGAATTTAAGTATGTCCTATACATTGAAATTTTCTGATAGCACCAAGACTACTATTGTAGTTCCTGCCATGCCGCCCGGCATCAATGCTGTTGATACAAGCCTAGACCTAGTAGGTAGAGGATATCCTAACTATGGTGAAAAGATAGCACAAAATTTCTTGTATCTATTAGAAAATTTTGCCAATCAAATTCCTCCTGAAAATCCTATAGAAGGGCAATTGTGGTATGACACTAGTGATCCTAATAATAAAGTATTGCGGGTACTAGATGGAGCGAATTGGCCAACAGTAAGTGGAATATATCAGCAATCTACAGACCCAACCTTAGAAACTAATCAAGGTCTTAAAGAAGGTGATATTTGGGTTGACACTAGCAAGACACAACTTAAAATTTACAGTTCTGGAAATTGGACTACAGTAGGCCCATCTACTTCCACAGACACCGGGGCTATTGTCGCTACATTACCGGCATTATCTGGTGGGCCGTATGATGTTATATTAAACAAAGTTGATGGCAAGGTTATATCTATTGTTACAAAAGATGCCTTTACCCCAAACCCAGTAATAGAAGGATTTACCTCGTTAACTACAGGAACAAATTTAGCCACTGGTTCTATTCTTAACGGGACAGCATTATCCGCATCGAATTTTTCTATTAATGGAGTTCTTTATTCATCTTCAAAATTTTTAAGAAAAGACAATTCGGGCGGAGAAACAATCACAGGTAAAGTTGTTTACGTAACTCCTGCTGATCAAGCAGCCGCTCTTGGCAGAGATGGTGTAGTAATTTTTAAATCTGGTGATCCAAACTACATTCAATTTTACAAAAATACCAATGACGCAGTAATTCTTAATAATACGCCAGGTGGGAAATTAATTTTTAAAACTACAGGGGCTACACCTGGACTATTGGATTCTATGTATATAGAAAAATCCTTGGTAAAAATTAATGTTACTACAGAGGCGGTCAGTACCACAACAGGTGCGTTGGTAATTACAGGTGGAGCAGCAGTTGGCGGTAATTTTTATGTAGGTAAGAAACTATATGTCAATGGGTTTAATTTAAACACTGCTACGTTATCATTATCAAATACCGCAGTATCAACCTCAACTACAACTGGCGCACTAACTGTTGCTGGAGGAGTTGGAATTGGAGGTAGTTTAAATATTGGAACAACTTCTACCATTGCCGGGGCACGTATTTTAACCACCGCTACTGCGGCCATAGTTTATCCGGAAGATTTTGGTGCGGTAGGTAATGGATCAACAAATGATTATGGTGCCTTACAGGCTGCTATTAACACAGGTAAATCTGTATATTTGTCAGATGGTAAGACCTATTATTACACAACAGGTATTGTTCTAAATAATAGTTATCAACGATTTGGCGGTCCTGGAATTTTAAAACCTAGTGGTAGTATCAACGGTGTTACAATTACTGGATACGAAGGAGTCGAAGTTGATTTGACTTTCAATGCTCCCGATCTTGCTGGATGTGCTGTAAGAGTCGATGCCGCCAATCGTGTAACCATTAAGAAATTACATGGAGTTAGTATTGGAACTAACAATACAACCAGTTCTATTTTACACGTTCAAGAATGTAACACCTGTGTAGTTGACTGGATGTGGGCAGTAACAGGTGGTAAAGGTATTACTTGGTACGGATCAGATAGTTTGAGATCTGATATTTTAAGAATTAATTTTGCTGTGTTAGATTGTGCCGATGACCAATATGGACTTGATTGGGATGGTAATTGCCATAGTTTAGAAATTGGATATCTTGGATTGGTGGGAACTAAGGGAGCAATTATTCGTAATACCTATAAAGATAGTCATCCGAGTGCTACTACCTTCCCTGCTATCGGTCGTTTCAATCATATTGAAATTGATTATCCAACAAGTCACGGTATAGAAATTACAGCTGGACTAGACTACGATTTTAATATTCCTTATATTTTAGGTGCTGGTTATACTGTAGGCCCTGGTTCTGCTAAAAGCGGAATTAAGATTGGATCTAGCATTAACAGTTATCAGGTTCGTATCAATGGTGGTAAGTCTATTGGAAATACAGGATACGGTATTGAAAATGCCGGCGGTGTTGTATATTTTGACGGAACGACCGATTTATCAAACAATACATTAGGTAGAACAACCGGTTCTGTTTGGACCACGCTTGAACGATTAACATTGGATGATGATAATTTTTATCTTACAATGAACAGTGGCAATCCTCTCATTGCACTTAGTAGTAGCTCTACTATGGCATATGATAGAACTAATAAGCAATTAAACTTTACAATTGATTCGGTAGGATCACTTCAGATAGCTAAAACCTATGTACAAGCATTTACTCCTCTAATAACACCAACTTATACCGTAGGAACATTGCCATCCGGGCTTCAAGGAATGCGAGCAATGGTAAGCGATGCCAATACCAGTACATTTTATAGTGTTGCGGCCAGTGGAGGATCATATGTGGTTCCTGTTTATTATACCGGATCTGAGTGGAGAATAGGATAAAATCGAATGGCATATACAATATCAAATACAGACGGAACCAAATTACTATCTTTGGCAGATGGCACGATCGATCAATCTGCTACCAGCCTGACCTTAATTGGAAAAAATTACACAGGGTTCGGTCAAGAATACAATAACAATCTTGTTAAGTTATTGGCCAACTCCGCTAATACATCGGGTAATCCTCCTCGCAGTCCTTTAGTAGGGCAGCTATGGTATGACACTACTGGTAAACGGGTCAAAGTGTTTGATGGATCTTTTAAATCTATTAGCGGAGCCATTATAGCATCTACCCAACCATCAACATTAGTTGCTGGAGATTTATGGTGGGACACTGCTAATACTCAATTAAAAGTTTATACTGGTAGCACAGCCACAGTAGTAGGCCCTGCATTTCCTAAGTTAGTTGGCGAGAACGGATTTGTTTTACCTAGTGTTAGTGTTAGAGATATTGATAATAATACTAAAAATTTAACATTAATAAAGAACTATGGTGTTACACTAGGATATGTATCCTCTGAACCTTTTGTTATTAATACCTTAACAAACTTTTCATATCTAACATCTGGAACAACTACTTCAACAGTTAAGGGATTAACAGTTCTTGGTGATATTCAATATAGCGGAAAGATTTCAAACAAATATTTGACTCTAGATTTAAATTTAAGTAATATCACTACATTAGACAATTTATATGAGTCTAATGCCGTAAATGTAACTACTCAAAATTCTAGAATCGCAGCGGTATTGAGATCAGTTTTTCCGATCAACACTGGAATAGATCCGATCCCTAATTATTATGCAGCCACGTTAACGGAAACAGGGGTTCCGGTTAATAGCGAAGCTAGAGTTTTATTAAGCTCAACTGCTAGTTCTTATGTATATCAGATTAGACTTTTTAAGGCAGATCAAACTGGAGTGTGGGTAGGAAAAACTACCGGAGCCGCTTACACAGCTACTAATGTTATAAGCGAATTTTCAAGGATTTAAAATATATGACCGTTATAACTGAAGTATTTAAATCAGACACTGCCCTTGCAGACGGAACCGTAGTTACCATAGGTGGATCAGCAGAAATTGTTTCCTGTTCAAATGGAGATCGAGTAGTCGGTGTGGTATCTAGTAGTGATCAAAATGATGTAACAGTGGTGATCAAAGGTAGAACTCAAATTAAGTGTGATTCTTTGGTTAAAAAAGGAGATAGATTAGTGGCTTCGGATAATGGTAAGGCTAGAGTCACTCAACCCGGGCATCCGGAAGTATTTGCTATTGCCTTAGAAAATTCTCGCTCAGGTAACTGGGGTAGAGATTTAGTCTCAGTATGGGTCTTATAAATAAATTATGCCTTATATTTTAAATAAAACTAACGGAACTAAATTAGCAGTATTAGAAGATGCCAGTTTAGATCTCACTACCAATTTAAGTTTTGTCGGTAGGAATTATTCCGGCTACGGCGAAATTATCAATGAAAACTTATTGAGATTATTAGAGAATTTTTCTAATACCACACAGCCTAGTCGCCCGCTAATGGGACAACTTTGGTTTAATAGTAACAGTGATCAGCGACGATTAAATGTATGTTATGATGGAAAAAACTTTAAAGGTTTAGCAACACTAAGAGTTCAATCTACTACTCCTACTGTTTCTATTCAAGGTGAGTTATGGTGGGATACTGCCAGTAATCAACTAAAAGCATTTAATGGTACTAGCTATCTAACAGTTGGACCTACTACAGTTTCTTCTGCTAAATCATCTTGGACATTTACCGAAGAAACCTATATAGATGATACCAACACTTCATATAGTATTCCATTTATTAAAGGCAATTTAAACAGCAGACCTGCTGTTGCTATTACATCCTTTTCAGATTTAATAAGTACATCTACTATAAAAGTAACCAATTCTGATCTTATCAGTTCAACCGGTAAGCCAGATTTCAGTAATGGTATTAAGAAAGGCGTAACACTAGCCGGATGCGATGTGAATGGGTCTAGCCGTGCCAATGATTACTATTTTTGGGGAACAGCAGCCGAAGCATTAACAGCAGTCACCGCGACCGGAATCACAGTTACTCCAACAATTTCTGGAACATTCTTTGTTCCTTTTGTGAATACCTTCAGTGGCGGTGCTACTGTTATAGCATCTACCAGTTCTTTTAATTACAATGCGGCAACTGGCGTGCTAAATGCTACAGCCACCTCTGCCTATTATGCGGACCTAGCAGAACGATATGAATCGGACAAGCCATATGAGGTAGGTACGGTTTTAGTAATAGGCGGGGAAAAAGAGGTCACAACTACAGACGTTAAGGCCAATACAGCAGTGATTGGAATAGTGAGTAAAAATCCGGCATATATGATGAATTCTGACGCCGGAAATGACGAAACTCACCCCTTTATTGCCTTAAAAGGTCGAGTTTTATGCAAAATTTGTGGCACCGTAGAAAAAGGTGATCTACTAGTAACCAGCTCTGTTCCGGGATATGCAGCAGCCTGGAGTAATGGTGATAGTCCTAATGCTGTAATAGGAAAAGCCCTAGGAAATCACTCCGAGGGCTTTGGGGTTATAGAAGTTTTAGTAGTTTAAACAGCCATTGGTGCTGCTATAGCGCCGTGGCTGGTATATCCAATTAGTTCAATATCATCCATAACAAAATTGGTAATCACACCAATTGATGGATTCAATGTTAACACAGGCAATGTCATAGGCTCTCTGGACAATTGTTCTTTAACCTGGTCGATGTGAGTATTGTAGATATGAGCATCACCTAACGTAATAATCAACTCCCCTACAGCTAAATTACAGACCTGGGCTATCATGTGCGTAAACAGTGCATAACTAGCGATGTTAAATGGCACTCCCAAAAACATATCTGCACTACGCTGATACATCTGACAACTTAGACGCCCATTACTAACATAGAACTGAGCCATCATATGGCAAGGTGGTAATGCCATTAAATCCAGTTCACCCGGATTCCATGCTGTAATAATATGTCGCCTACCATATGGATCTGCTTTGATACCGTTAATTAGCTCAACCAATTGATCAATGTGTTTGATGCCCATACGGTTTGCACCAAATACCGGAGCTCTCCAAGTGCGCCATTGAACACCGTAAATTCTGCCTAAATCACCTTTAAACTTTTTTCTACGTTGCCAATAATCGGCACTTTCGTTATCACTCCAAATAGTTTTCTTATCGCTATTTTGATCACCGTAAAGTAGTTCTTTCAGTTTTCGTTCATCCCCGCTGCCTTCAATAAACCAAAGTAGTTCGCTTACTACAGATCGCCAGGCAAGTTTTTTAGTAGTAACAGCTGGAAAACCTGCTGTTAAATCAAAACGCAGTTGAAGACCAAATAGACTGCGGGTACCTACGCCTGTGCGATCAGGACGTAGGTCACCGTTTTCTAGAACATTTTTAAGGGCATCTAGGTACTGTTTCATTCAGCAGCTACAGTGACTTTCTTGCTCTTGCTTTTTGGCGGATCTAGTTCGTCAGCTTTCTTGCGAAGTTGTTGAGCCTGTTTGAACAGGGCATCGGCACGAGACCTCAGTTCTCCAGCACTCATTTCTTCGACAACAGGTTCGACTACGGGTGCTGGAGTTTTAGCAGGTTTAGGATTGGGATTCTTACCATCTGTAATTGCCAAATCCTCTAATGCCACACCTTTTTGCTCGGCAATGATCACATTGAGTTCGTCAAGTGGAACACTGCTTTGAGGAGTAGGAGTTACCAGAACACCGTTTGTGGGAACCTTTTTAAGGTGGTTATTGACGTGAAACCACTCTAGCATATTACTGCCATCTGGAAACCTACGAACAGCGAGAATATCTGCCAATTCGTTGGCTGCCTGTGCTTCGTTGCCCTGGATCAAATTCATAAGGCTATCGTGATAAGTATCACCCAACACGTTAGTTCCAATCACCAAGGCACTGTAAGGATCACCCGGTAAAGTTCGATAGGCAATGACGATCTTAGCGCCATTGTTTTTCATTTTTCCCACATGTTTCATGTGAACTCCTATTTAGGCTGCTGGTGCTTCAGCAGGTGCCTCGGCGGGTTTTGGTGGTGCTACAGCATTGAGAAATGCATTAACACGATCAAAAACTGAACCAACTGCGCTCATTTCTGCTGCTTGGAAAGCACCACGGCGTGCTGCTGTATCTACAATGGCACGTAGGTTTTGAAGGTCGCTGATACTGAGTTCAGGTGCAGGAGCGGCGGCCGGAACATCGCCACCAATACCGTTTTCTGTTGCTACTTGTGCTTGATCATCCATTTTAAAAATCTTCCTTGTTGTGTAAATAGGGACATCCTAATGACAGCATAGTGATCTCCCTGGGATCTTCTATGCCAATTACCGTTACGTCGACCATTTTATTAAGTTGATCAACGCTTAGGCTTCGTTTAATTGCATACCTACTATTTAAGTGGTAGTTAATCCAATGGTCTAATAATTTGATATCTACAGCAGTGGATACAGTAATAGAACTGAAATGCTTGGGGATAAAAGTTAATTTTCTTACCCCCAAGGCACTTAACGGATTTACTTGTCCTCTACTGAGAGCCATTAGGCAGTATCTTTGTAATAAGCATATTGTCCAAACGGTGGAACAATAGTTTCGCTACCGTGGATAATAAACAGCGTATCGCAATAATGTTCATCACCCCATCCACCGCAAGGTAGTCCATCTGTAAACATAATGAACTTCTTAGGCTCAATACATTCTTCTTTCATAAAAGACCAGTTGGCTTCAAAGTCAGTGCCGCCTCCACCTTTGCATTCGTATTCCATAATTTCGTCGGCATTATCCCCAGAAAATTCGGCATAGCTATAAACAGCAGTATCAAAACACCAAAGTTTAAGTTTAAAGTCTTGGTATTCTTCCATAATGCCTTTGATCTCACTGATCATGTCCTTGCCCATTTCGTCAGTAATACTACCGCTCATGTCAATACTGCAGGCAATGTCAATGGTCTCTTCATTCATCATACCAGGCAATACAGCGCCGCAGTGTTGGCTTTTGCGATTTGGACGATTAAAACTGAAGTTGCTTTTGAGAATACTTTGAATATTCATACGCAACATCTGCCGCCAATCCATCTTGGGCTCGGTAAAATCTTTGATCATACGAGCAATACCTGCCGGCACTTTACCTGCACCTGCTGCCTGAGCTGCGGCTACAACAGCTTCTTTGATCTCGTCGCGGATCTGTTTCCGTTCCTCGGCAGTGAGCTTTGGACGACGTGGGCGACCGTCTTCGCCCTCCTCTCCGTCACCGTCTTCATCATCGTCGCTGTCGTCAAGGTGCTCGTCCAATAATTCGCCAAGATCCTCAATCTTGATCTTTTCGGCCTTATCGTACAGTTCGTCGTAAATTTCCTCGTAACTCCAGCCACGATATTTGTTATCTTGATAGATTTTAATCCAATCTGGCACTTCGCCAATACGCTCATCTTTGAGGATTTGATTAGCGGCATAGTCGGCTGCAATATTGCTCAACATAGGATGACGATTATTTCGACGACCCATATGGTCAAACACATTATGGAGCACTTCGTGAGCAAAGCCAAACTCGGCCTGTTTAGGAGTCAACTTATTAACGAAGTCGTTATTGTAATAGAAACGGCGACCGTCTGTAGCAAGGGTTGAACACCATTCAGTAGCATCAATAAGTTGCATACGAGTAGCAAGATTACCAAAGAAAGGATGGCGAAGCAACAGTCCGATACGGGCAGTTACTAATTTTTCTACAATCTTATTCTTTTCTGCTTGTGTGAAGTTCTTGGGAACAATCTTCTTGGTCTTTTCGGATTTCATTACTGATGCCATTGCTTTCTCCGTTGTTTAACTGTATATGAGTTATTATACACACACTTATTTAATGTGTCAAGAGACAAATAAGGCCCTTGCGGGCCCTATTTTTACTCCATTGCAGTGATAATATACTTGCCATACTTCTCGTGGAAGCGGTCGAAGTGTTTCAACTTGCTGGCATCGAAAGGCAGTTTGTATGTGGTCAAGGCCGTTTTGGCTCCCATCACAACCAACTCAGTTGGGAAATTGTCCATCATAAACCCAAAGAAGCAGTCTGCCATAGAATCCCAATCCTTGACTTTCTTCTCGTATGCCGTTTGGAGTTCGTAGCACATGCTCACAGTCAGTGAGTACATTGCCGAAATTTCTTTAATTTCGCAGTTTTTGACCTTACCGGCAAGGATATTGCTTGGATCGGGCATCTGCTTGGCAACCTTACGATGTGCCATAAATTTAACAGCAAGACCCTCGCCAATTGCACCGGCAATCAAATCGGTCAGTGTGCTTTCTGGCAGGTCGTCATCTTCCAACAGTTCGCTAACAAAATGCCAGCTACGTGGAGTAGCAAAGGCACGTGAGCTAGATTTTGGATCAAAGTCGTAAAGATCCTGTTTGGCAAAGCCAATGTAACCTACAACCTGCTCGTGTTCACGATTCAAAGTAGCCCACTGGAGCCAATCTTCGTAGTCGGTACGCAGTTCAATATGAAGGAAGCGATTTGCCAACGGAGCCGGCATACGATAAGTAACGCCCTTGTCAGTTTCGCGATTGCCTGCTGCCACAATGCTAACACCTTTGGGAAGAACGTAGGTGCCAACACGACGATTAAGGATCAATTGATATGCCGCAGCCTGCGTAGCCGGAGCAGCCGAGTTTAGTTCATCCAAGAACAGGATAGCGGTGCTGTCTGGATCAGTGGGCAATTCTGCCGGAGGTGCCCAGCTCATGGTATTGGCCTGAGCATTGTAATAAGGAATACCTTTAATATCGGTAGGTTCCCAAAGGCTCAGTCGAACGTCAATAACCTCGCGATCAAACTCGTCGCCGACCTGTTTGACGATATCTGATTTGCCAATGCCCGGAGGACCCCACATGAATACAGGGCGTTGGATTTTAACGCACTTACGAATGCTACGTTTGGCTTCGTTCGGGCTAACAGTGCGATTTGCGGAAATTTTCTCTGCCATTTAAAAAACTCTCAAGTTAATTGGTAATGTTTACTGTTGATTGCTTATTGCTTCAACGTGTATCTATTATACCTTAGACAGCGGTTGCTGTCAAGTCACTGGCAATTTTTGCCCTTATTAGTCGTTCAATGTTGCCTGAAAACAACACCAATTGCACAGCTAAACGATCGTTAAACACATGAATGGCTTTGGGTGTGATATACCAAGGTGCATCTATATAGTTATCTAGCAGGAGAATAAACTCACTCTTGTACTCAAATTTGGCGTCATATTTGACTTTGAGATCTCTAATTTTGGCCTGGCAAAGAGCTGTGTATCCGGCTTCGGTAAGACGCAGTCCACCTTTGGGTTTAACTCTTAAATTTTGCCACCAAAGTCTTTTACAATTTCTTAGACTTTTATCATCGGTTGGCAGTCCTAGCTGTTCTGCCACATAGCGTGTTATTTCAATCTTTTGATTCATTGGTGACTCTTTCACCGGTGGTTAGTTTGTATACAGAAAAATCTTCTGTGTTAAAAAGTTTATTCATTTTATCGGCAAGATTGTGTGCATGACCGGCATTGGAAAAGCTGACTTTTTTATATTTAGGACCTATGTGTTGTGCTACTACACTACTGGTTTTTAAGTTGATAGGTTTGTCTTTATAAAAAACTGCCCAGATTGCTTCTGCTTCAAGAACTTGTTCTACCTTAAATGTCTTTTTGCTAATATTTTCTAATATTACATTAGGTTTAGGACGGCTCATATACACATATCTCCAAAATGGTATGTGTATTTATTATACTTTGTGAGTTAAAAAAACCCGCCATTCATTTTGACTTCGATATCGCCGGATGGTAAATTAGTCATTACTTGATCTAATTCACCTGCCAGCCTTGTCATTACCACACTGAGACTATTTTGTAGATCAGTTACTTCTTTAATAGAAAGTGTTAGGTCTCGTTGATTGCTTTTAATAGCAACACGAGCACGATTTAAAAAATCTTCAATGGGCAGTGTGTTTAATTCTTTCATGATTTATTTGCAATATTTAACTGAATTTTCATTTCTTCTTCAGTTTTAAATGGACCTTGAAACGGATATCTCTGTAGTGTAATTAGTTTAGGACAATAGGCCTTGGTCCATCCTTTGCGAAATTCAATTAGATAATATCCGGCACAATATCTGCTTTTACTTTTGAGATTTTTAACGTATAGTGGTAGTCTATTTCGTAAATTGAATACAGGATCATAGGGTTTGGTTTTGCAGGGGTAATCATAGATAGAGTAATTTTTATCTTCTTTATCTGTTTTTATTTTTTTAATATTGTCTTCGAACAGTGCAATGCCTAATTGAGATTTAACTTCGGCTAGATTTTTAAAAGAGATCTTTTGTCCATTTCGCAAAAATGCATAGCCCTTTTTCTCTTTACTAATACTGCCAATTTTCTCAGTGCCGTATTTGATTAACCATTCTTTATTTGGTATTAAATTTTTTGCTGTCGATGATGTCATTGAGCATACCTTGCGTTAAGTGGTTCTGCATAACTTTCTACTTGTTCACTGATCTTTTGCAAGTCAAAAGCCGCACAGAATTTAAGTAATCTTATTCCTACCTGTGGAATATTTTTTGCCTTTTCAATTTCTTGATCTATTGTTTCTTGAATAATTTTTTTAATCTCGGGTGGTTGAGCAGTAAGGTCGCATAGTTGTACATTGCGTTGATAATCATCTAGCACACGATGTTCAACACCTTCATGATCGACCCATCTCTGTAACATCATGTTATTCCAGTTGTAACCACGAGTTTTTCTATCGGCAAATGCTTCACGCAGACCAACTTTATTTTTAGTTCCTTTTTCTCTCACACCAGGATAAGCACTGAAGATGTTATCGCTAGTATCTCCACGCATACACTTTTCAAACAGTAGCCATTCGGGCTCAGGAGCAGGTTTTACTGCTTTAGTCTTTTTATCAATTACCGGTTTACCCTTCTCATCGTAGTAGCCTTCGTGAGTAGTAGTGACACCCATAATGCCGTTATACTGACGAACATTGGGTGCAATAAGTTGAGCAAAGTCACCGTCTGTACTAATGATCACATGATTATCGTTGGGATGACTTTGAATCCATCCGGCAATGAGATCATCAGCTTCCAGTTGTGGATTATGTAGCACACTGGTATTTGTTTTGTTCAGCACAAAGTCTTTAAACTGATCAAATGTTTCCCAAAATACACGTTCTTCTTCTGCTTCTCGTGGGCTGTGTGCGGCACGAGCTTCTGCCCGTTGTCGTTTGTAAGGAGCATAATGATCCTTTCGCCAGCTACGCCCCTCCAAGCAGAAGATGACATGGTTGCCTTTGAAGTCTCTCCAGGCCTTGCGAACACTGCTCAATACGGTATGAATGCTCATACCAATTTTGTCATTGAGGTCGCCTCGAACCACGTGCCGAGCACGGAAAAAAGTATTTGCAGTATCGACTAAAATATAAGTTTTGCTCATTAACTGATCTCAGTTCGCCCATCATCACGAAGGGCACGGTTAACATATCCAGACCCACGGCGGCTCATATCAACACCTTGTTCAGTTCCGACATTACGGCACAGTTCAGTAAACCAAGCATCAACAATGGCCTCATCTGTTTCTCCAGTGTATCCAGCACTGCGTAATTGTAGCACAAAGTATTCATTCCAGTCAAGTTCGAAAAATCCATTACGAATGTTTTCTTTATTGACATGAGTAGTTAGTACAGCTACCCAAGGTTCCTTGTTAGCAGTGGCAATTTCTTTTTCGGTTAGAGCGGCCTTGGGTTCGGGAGCAGGCGCGGTTTTTTCTTCGGCTTTCTTTTCAAAAAAGAGTTTTTTAAACCATTCCATTACGTACCCCATGCGTTGCGGAAGAGCGGTATTTGAAGTCTATCGCTATATCGTAGACCATTTTTCATAGCCAGCATAGCTACATTTTTATTGTTCATAGAATAGATACTTTCTACCCCACCTACTGGCATTAGATAAACGTGCCCAGTAAATCCAGCCGCACGATATTCAGCAATGGCTCGTTGGGCATCGGCAAAGTCTTGTTCTGTGGCAATAACAAATTTCAGATAGGTTGTGCCATACTGTTCGTATTCACAGACCACTTTGGGTTTGATAGCATCCTCCCACGCCTCTCCGCTACAAGGTAATTTAGCACTGACACTAAAAGTAATCTCTCTTTCACCTGACCCAAGATCGTGCCATCTTTCAAGATATTCTTTAAATTCTTTAGATAGCTTTTGAGTGCCATTTGTTTCAAATGTAATTTCTTTAAGACATGACATTCTAGGATGATCTAACAAGTCTGGATATTGACGTTGCCATCCTAACAATGGTTCACCACCTGTAATAACCAGATGTTCGTCACGCCATTCACCGTGTGGAAGAATCTCCATAATTCGATTGGCAATAGCATCTGTGGTCAGTAGCGGGCTTAGATCTTTAAATGCTGGATCCCAACTGGCATAGCTGTCGCAGCCTGTGCTCACAAGTGGCAGATCTTTATAGTCTTTGAACGGAGTATTGCCGTGAGCAAATGCTACGTTTACTCGTTCTACACTTTTTCCTCCACGCGGCATGCCAAATGAGTCGCAGGTAAAATTACAGCCAAAGGTGCGAAGGAACACACTAGGAACCCCCATATATCGCCCCTCTCCCTGAATGGAGTAGAATAGTTCACTGATCTTTAATTTGCTCATAGATATTTGACCATTGTTTAAGTTTTTCAAATTTGGCCAGTTTGGCCTTTTCGATATTGTGTTGACTAATTACACCATTCATTTCCAGTAGAGTAATCATTGCTACTAGATCGCCTAGTTCTTCTTCAAGATGTTCTCTATTACTTTTTGGTTTGCCTGGCTTGATATTGTCCAACCCAAACCTAAAACACTTGCTGATAGCCTGAGTAACTTCGGCGCACTCCTCTTGAGTGATCAGTAAGATTTCATCAATTTTATTCATATTAGATACCATGTGTTGTCTGTGAGTAAATAGTATACGCTATTATTTAGGCCTTGTCAACAATGAACCAATTAAAAACTCAAATTACCTGGCATCTTAACGATTACTGTAAAGCGGAATGTAGTTATTGCCCCATTGCCTCAAGAGGTGGTGGGTTGCCTAGAGATACAGTCGAGTATGTTCGTATAACCAATCTACTGATAAATCATTATGCCAGCCTTGGTAGAACAATAGATTGGACATTCGATGGTGGCGAACCTTTGGATATGGATGGAACAGTAAGGATTTTAAAATTATGTAAAGATGCCGATGGGCACATTGAACTCCATACAGGCGGCGGGCAATTATGGATGGATTGGTGGGCAGTTGAACCACAAGTTGATCGATTGAGATTGAGCTATCACTATTGGCAAAATCCCAGTTTGATAAAATACATTATAGAATTGTTTTTATCAAAATCAAAACCTATTGATGTTATTGTTCCTATTCGTCCTGATTATTTTGATGAAGATCTTGAACGAGCATTGGCAATAGAGCGTGAATATAAATTTGTAGTAAGTAAATCTGTTTTGTATAAAAATGCCATGGCCGAATCTGGAATGTACCCTTATACCAATGAACAATTAGATATAATACAAGGTCGTAAAGCGGTAGAACAAAAAATACATTTCGAATCGACTACCTGGCAAGAACGACACGAAGAAAAATATAATACCAATCCAATTTATAGCGGAATGTTATGTAATGTGGGAATAGAACGTTTGAGAATAAACTACAATGGATGGGTGGCAGGTAGTGATTGTAATAATCAACCTTTAGGAAATATTTGGTCAGAATGGTGGAGCCCGCCAAAGGAGCCCCAAATATGTTCTATGCAGGCCTGCGTATCACAGGCCGATCAACAAATTACCAAATTTAAAAACGTTGATTGAACATAACACCGGCAACATTGTCACTAGCACCAAGTTGGCCACGATAGTTTTGACGATTTTCTACAAATGCCAGAACATTTGAGCGATCCTCATCTTTAAACTTGTAGTAAAGACCTACTCGTGTTTCGTGTACAGTAGCAGCAAGATTTTGACGGCTATTTTGGATTACATTGAAGTTACTATCTAATCCAACAGGTGCGTTAACATCTGCCATAGCACGATATACTGATACAGGTTGGTACACCATTAGACCCAGTGAGTTTTTAGTATCGAGCCGATGTTCAGCACCCGCAGTCCAAGTATAGCTAAGAACAGATCCAAGATTTTTAACAGTATCGCTTGAGCTAGCGGCTAGTGTTACGCCGTGTGTAACATTGGCATAGAAATTGGTCTTGCCAACAGTACGATCAATACCCACACCAGTAAAGTAAGTAGAACTCATCTTATTATCACCACCGCCACTAAAACTATTTAGAGCATTACCTAGCCAAGTATTATTCTCTACAAACATACCAGAGGTAAATTTAACATCGGCATATTCACTGCGTGATCGATAACTCATTTCAATCATGCCAGGGTTATTTCCTACCAGATTAAAATTGTTGTTGCGATAAAGATTAATTTCAAAATCGCCAGACTGATTATGAACATAGTCTGTATAATTGTTAAATTGGCTGTAGTTATTACCGGTAGTATATGGCATTGCTGCCTGCGCTACGTTGAAATAACTTTGATTATTGTAGGCAGTCAGTGTTTTACCTGAAATATAAAAGTCACGTTGGAAACTGTCAACTACCATAAGACCGCTGACTTTTCCTGTGCTGGCACTACCACTGGTCACCAATACAGGTTGAACGGCAGTAGTTGTTGGACCGCTAAGACGACCTGTTGTAGGAATACCCAACGTACCAATTGGACGAGTGGCCTTGTCGAGGTCCATTAGTCCTTGTCCGTACAATTCTGGTTTGTATCCTGGCAGGTTTTTATTGGCTGTAACGAACAGTAGTTGAACAATGTTAGCACCGGTCATTTGTGGCCACATTTGGTGGATAATGGCTACACCACCGCTAATAGCTGGAGCAGCCATTGAAGTACCAGTCATATTACTCAATCCAGTGCTGTTTAGACTGGTTGGAACAGTTGAACTAATGCCAGTTCCTGGAGCCAGGAGATAAAATTGACTCATACGATACTTGTCTTGACACACATTAGCAACTACTACTTGGCAAAGTGTAGCAGCAGCATTGCTATTCGGTCCTAGTCCAGTATTACTTTGCTCGTTCCAGTTTCCAGCAATAATGACTCGGCCGCCTAACAATAGGTTTCCGCTCTTATCAGTAGCAGTAGCAATTTGGGCTAATCCGCCTGCCCAAGCAGTGGCATCATTACCGGCAGCCAGCACCAATACCATATTACCTTTCATGGCATCTACCCATTGTTGGGGATTTGACATGCCTGGCAAATTTCCAGTATTTGTATAGATAGTAGAATAAACACCGGGAGCAATCAGTTTTGCTCCAATAGCAGTTGCCGAAAGAGTGTTACTAAAGCTCAAATTGGCAACATCGGCATTGTTATTATTGGCCCATTGGACACCATTACCGAGAGTAGTGGTAGTGGCCGAACCGTTATTAGTAACTTTGCCAATAAGTAGAGTAGCGTCAAATGCTACTCCTTCTACACCAACTCCGTTATGTGCCGCGGCAGCAATACCTGCCACATGGGTGCCGTGTCCAAGATTGTCAACAATGCTGCCACTGTTGGAAAAGTCTTGAATCAACTTAATGCGATTAGCAAATTCGGTATTTTTAGTGTCAATACCAGAATCTAAAATAGCAATTACACTGCCCTTGCCTGTAAATCCACGACTCCAAGCGGTGCTGGCGTTAATGGATTGTAGGGTTCGACTTTTGTAGTATTCGCTAGTTTCCCAAACTGACGTTTGAGTTTGAGCAACTGCCCCTGTAGAAAGTAAAAAGGCAATACTAGCAGCTAATTTTTTAAGTTTCATTGGATTTCCTTACTATGTAAGACTATTTAACGGAGTTAATGTTAAGACTATTGTAGCAAAAATGTACAAACAGGTCAAGTTAATACTTGGATTGACGCGAGTGTTGTCTATAATCAACACTGTCTCGACGCCATTCTTCCCCTCGGCCTTCAATAATATCCAGGGTGCGATCAATACAGCCATTAGTCCAATCACTGATCTTACCCTGATTTGGATGTTCTTGTTTGAGAAGATTTTCTAGTTTCTGGATAGCATCTTCTAAACTCCAAGGAACATACAGTCGTTCGTGATCATTAGCAAAGGTTTCTGGAAAACTGCGATATGCTGGGAACAACACATTACAACCAAGAGAGTCGGCCTCACTAACTGTGTTACTGGTCCAATCTTGTAAAGCACAATTAAACAATACACGAGTATCGTTTAGGATACGATAGTATTCGTTCTTTTCCAAATCCTCATAGATTGTCAATAGACCTTTTGCTTCTAACTCTCGCGCCCTTTCTACATAGCGAGCACCATTTGAACGGAGTCGACTTCCGGAAAGAATACAGAATTCTACAGGTTTGCGATTTTGTACTCGGGCAATATCATTTGGATAGCGACGGACCCATTCTTTGATTAGGTCCATATAAAAGTCTGGTTGTTTTTCTTGGTCCCACCGAGCAGAAAATGCCACACGATGAGAGCGATTTTCAAATGGTGTTACATCATTCACACGACTCATCACTTCTTGCTTTCCAAAAGCAAGACCGGAGATATTGTAGATTGGAGCAGTCCACCCAGCAATCTTCATGTGCATGACCATTTCTTCGTTACTGGCCAACACGCCGTCTACAAACGAGTCAACCATTTTCTCATAATGCCCCATCCACTTCGACATACCCCAGACGTGAACAAAATCATCTGGATCAATAGACTGAGCAAGACAGCGAACAAAAATGCGAGGGCGATGCTCACTACCGATTTGATTGAGAATATAAGGTAGGCTTTCAATGCCCGGCTGAAACATGTCCTCAAAGTAGACAACATCTTCATTACTGCATTCTCCGGCCTTCATTGACTTAACTAGATTCATTAGTTGCGACATACCGAAATATGTGCGACCATGAGCATCGAGAACTTGACCAGTAACGATTGCTTGATCACTGCTGAGTGTTTCTCCGGGAACGATTTGGTAGTCAATACCGCGTCGTTTGAATACAGTCTCGTTCCAATCTTGTAGTTGTAGGGTATAACGAGCCTTATATGGCTCAAGCCCCATATACCAAAGTTTTCTCATGCTTGATCGGCCTGCTGACGATTGTTGCCGCGACGATTATTTTCGTACCGACTGCGGCGTTTGAATTCCTTATACTCCGGGCTACGATAAAGATCCTTTTCGTCATAGCGCATAAGGTTAAAGCGACAAACGTCGAGCCATTCTTCAAGATCATCAAAGATCTTGCTGACTTCGGGTTTCATACGAAAGGATTTAGTGATATAAGCTGGTTGTGCCATTTTGATTTAAAAATAAAAAAAGTTTAAAAAATATTATTAAGGTTTATACTCAATAATTCCGTCGGATTCTCCGTCTTCGGAGACCACAATTTCATAATACCGTTGCCCGTATTTAGGAAGTAGATGATTTTCTAAAATATCTGTAGCAATCATCTCACAACTTTTGTGATTTTGATTTCCAGATTTAATAAATTCTTGTAATGCCCATTTGACTAAGAAAAATTCCAATTCACGATCTAGATGTTCGACTGAAATTTTCACTTCTACTTTGAACATATGACGATGTTCATTTTCGAGAAACTGAATACGAGGATCAATTGTTCCAGCATTTGGATAATAATGAAACCCTTCAAATTCTGTGCGAACTTTGATAAAAGTCATTTTATTTGGGCGAACGTCCTGTTTAATAATCATTCTGGTGTTGCTTCTTTTTTAGTTGCTGTTTTAGGTGTCTTGGCCTTGGGTTTTTCTGGGAGATTGTCTTTCATCATATTATACATTTCCCACAGTTTCCAGTCAATACTTTCCAACAGTTTAAGCATACGCTCGTCTGAACTGGCTTCTGGAACACCTTTGGTAATTTTACTAGTGATCATTTTAGGATTTCGTCCTTGTTATATTGTTCCCAGCCTGTGAATTTACTACGATCCATCAGAGTGTGTAGGCTGTGGCACCACACTCCAGGATTGGTTGCGTTAAAATCTCGATCGTCAATTTTAATCATTGTGTTATAATTCCATAATTTTACATATGGAATACTAATACGAATCTGTGGAATAAAATTGTTGAATTCACAAAGACCATTTTCGTGAAATTCTTCAACTGCACTGATAGGAATATCCAAGCTACAGAGATAATCTCTTCTGAGAAAATTCTCAATCATTTCTTCCCAAGCCCGCCAATATTCTGGATTGTCTGCCGGTGGGTTGAAACTGTGATTAGCGCCAAAGAAAATGTGTTCACACCCTATCAGATGTGTTTGAATATCTTGAAACCTCTGTAGACCCACAACAAAAAGTGTTTTTTTACCGTAAGCAGGAGTATGTTCTACCTCTATTCCGGTAAAAAAGTTTACGTTGTCTGTGGATTCGGTCGCGTATGTTCTTTCCATATATCTATTATAGTGTAATTGATAAAATTAATCAATCGTAATTTTTGCCAATTTATTCATCAATCTCTTTTAATTCTAATGGGCCATAGAACCAATATTCGGTATCGTCGTTAACCCACCCGTCGTTTTCAAGTCCTTCGATGAAATCCTCTTCGCATAATTCTTGTATTCTTTCTTGTTCCTCTTCACTCATATCTTCTGGAAAGTCCCAATCAACCCAACAACCATCATCGAGTATGTCTAACTCCCAGTCATATTCTGAGTTGGTCAGAAGATATCCATCTTCATTGTCAAGATCAACATCGGGTTGTTCATCACTTTCGCATGAAAAGGTTCCCCAACGATAACCTTCTTCTCTGGTAATAGTAACACTTTCTTTATACCAAAATTGTTTCTCTACAGCATTTTTCTTTGATGCTGTTGATAATTGCCAGATTGACATTTTATTCTCCTAATAGTCCTTGTTCAAGAGCCCGAAGTTTTTCGTCTTCGGGATTTTCTAACCAAATTTCATCTGCTCGTGTAACTTCTTCAACTGAAAAAAGGCTACCAAACAGATTATCGCTCTGACCATTAGTGGTATTTCTAGCACCGGCAATACTGGTTAAAAACGATTTGGCATTGGGTTGTTCAAGCATATCCATTGCCTCTGTGAGATTTTTAGTTGCAAATAGTTCCTCAACAAAACGATCAAAATACAAAATGCTACGCGGAACCCATTCGCTAAATTGGTTACTGTTGAGATTTTTAGCATTGAGTTTATTCCATTCGCGCCAATCTGGTTTATATTTGGTACATTCAATATCAGCCAATTGATTGGCTCGCTGAACTGCTACAATATGACAATAGACATTATGTCCCATCATTAGTGCGTAGGCAAAACTATCCCAACTGGTAGAACCTATTTTTCCAATCTTGTTTTTCATAGTAGGATCATACCAGCAGATATCGCCCATTACTAGCCTGCGGCCGATTTCCGATTCGAATGGGAATGGGATTGTGGATTCTGCAAGTGCTTTGTTATCTGGTGCCTTGTCCATAACAACACTGAACTTTTTGGACGTGTGGATCGCGTTGGTGTAAGTGAGTCCGTGTGCAGTTGCGACAAACGGTGAGGCGCAGTCAAAAGATATGGTAAGGTTTTCATTGATATGTTCTCTGATTCGTCGTTGAATTGAAGTTAAATAGCAAGCCCAGTCCAGTTGAGCAGTTCCAAGAAAGTGTATCCAATCTTTTCCTTTAAGTAGTCCTTCTTCACGCAAGATCATTAAGCGTTTCAGTGTCATGTCCATCTTGCTCATATTAACACCACCAAATGCCCAGCCTTCAAAAGCCTGATCACCGTAGATGTTATTGTCGCTGTATTCTTTAACACCTTCATACCATGTTTCTGCACTAAGCCAATCACTGCCCTGCAGAACATTTAGGTATTTTGTTTTGCCTTGACGATTTTTTAGGAAGAATTCATTATTGAATCTGGTTTTCGTTAAGCAATCATCTGGACTGGTCAACCCGGTTCTGGCTTGGTTATTTTTATCACAGGCCCAGATAGGAACATCTAATGTCATTGACCAATCTGCGGTTGCTTCTAACCAATTAACAATTTCACTGCGTGTTTTATTTGCTGATGCTCCTTCAAAGTCTTTCCAGTCAAATTTGAGAATACCTTTACCAATTTGGTATCCTCCTGAGTCTCCGAGAACCATGGTATTAGCACGATCTCGTTGTTGCAGCATTGAATCGTCGGTAAGAGCCTTTTTAAGATCCAGTTGAGCATGACCTGCAGAATACAGAGAATACTTGTAGGTAAAATACCCTTCTTCAGCATTAAGAAAGTTCATACCTTCAATGCCGCGATCAAACCCTGCAGGCATACGCTCTTTAGGTATATATTCGCTGAGCCGTTGTTTTGCTACATAGGTGCTATAAAAACTTGAGATTGCTGGAAGGAAAACAGCATAGTCCTTTTGTAGCGGAGTTAAGTTAATTGGTGGTCTCTGCATTTTTACTCAATATAATTGTTGCTTTTAACTGATCTTTGGCTCGTTTAACATTTTCATATGCTGCCTTTACAGCAGGATAATCATGTGATAAACTTTCTAATTCCATTTCTTCACGTCGTTTATCTCTGGCCCAGTCTAAAATACCGATTGCCTCGTTATCTAATTGTATACTGGCATGAGAACTTTGTAAAGTTTGCCAATTCACACCATCGTATACTTCTATATTGTTAGTGGAAGTATTGTATCTCATATTACCCACTAGATTATTTGTGTTATTATACGAGTGGATATAGGTGGTAGCAGGCTGTCCGCCGGATACCATAAGATACTTACCGCCCTGAAATATACTTTTTATCATGCTTGCGCTGGAATAATATATTTGTAAGTAGCCAGGCCGCTGTCCAGTGTGATCTGCATAGCGCCTTCGTTGCTAAAACTGATTTTGGCATTGTTAGCGTCGGCAATTTTAAGAATGCCCAACACAGGTGCCACAGGCCAAGTCCATGCTTTGTTAATTTTACCAGTAATACCAGTAGCAAATACAAACTCTCCACCGTGAGTGCTGACATCACCAAACGTAAATTTCAATTTGTCTCCGTCAGTTTTTGCCAAAAAGGTAACATGTTCTGTATTGGCGCCAGCCTGGAATTGAAATCTTTGAATAGCGCTAACAGTAGGTTCAACTTCTACATCCCATTTGACGCCGCGGAATTTAACAGTTTTGAGTTTCTCGTTGATGATATCTTGATTCATAAAACGATAATCATTTTTAAAATCGCCATCCGCATTTTCAAAGTGGAGACCGACTGGAACCAATTCTCCATTGCGAGTTTCGCGAACTACTTCGATGGTAGCATCTTCTTGATATTCTTTGCCATCAACCAGGTAACGAAGTTTTTCCAATTGAGGCATACCAAATGTGCCAATCATTTCTGGATGAGGATCGGCAGTTTCGGCGTACATGATCAAAGTGCGATCTTCAGCCATAGAGTCGATCAGTGTTTGTTTATCAGTACCGGTAACTTTAACAATGTTCAGTATACCGAGTTTTTGAGTATGTGCAACGATGTCTTGTAGAATATCTTTCATGTTTTATTTCCTTTGTGTTATTTTATTTAGATTTTTTGTAAAGGTCAAGTAAAATTTATTCAAATGAAAAAAGATTACCAAATGTATTGTTTTGTGTAGTTGAGTTTAAATCCCATTCCAAAACCCCAATGAGATTATCCAGTTTGTTATTAATGATAGTGGCTTCCATCTCGCCGTGATCGAATGGCAATTCCTGGAACCATTTAGGTAAACGCAATTCGTCTACTGGATATGCCACGCTGGTATATCCTAATGGATTATCTTTGAGTTTACACACAATCACTTTCATACCATCGACAATATTCATAGAATATTTGTCGCCGTTCATTCGCTTGAGCGTATTCCAATTAATACTTGCTCTGACATGACCAGGCATATTTGCCTTGCCAGCCTTCTTCTCTTTATCGGCATATTCTGTAATGTTGTTTGCCCTTTTGGGACTGCCTTTTTCCCAACCCGGACGAGTCTTAAAATCTGTTCTAAATTCACTGATTCTCTCCAATATTTCTTCTTCTTGGGCACCGTTCAACACCCGAGTTAGAATTTCTTCTAAGAACTTTTGCATAAATTCCGGGGTATCACTGCGTTTGAGATCTAGCCCCATGGCCTTGATCTTGCCAGGTTTGCCATCTACATCAAGTCGTTTGCCTTCTTTGTCATAGTTAAGAACAGCATAGCGTTTTTTGGTAATGAACAGGCCTTTGATAGCAACAATCTCTCTACCGGCCTTAATAACCTCGCCACGTGATTTAGGGCAATGGAATGCTTCTAACATAAATTGGGCAAAAGTTGAATTCACTTCATCTGCTACGGTATCATATAGTTTGACCACAGTATCTTTGTCCCAGGCAATTTCTCCCTTGGCAATTTCATTCTTCAGTGCGGTATATGCAGTAAAGTATGCACTGTCTGTGTCTCCATAGATAACGGCTTTTCCTACGTGATTATAATCTCCAGTTATAACTTCGTTGATCTTACCAGCCATATGTCGGGCAATTGCACGGCCGGTAAGGGTGGTAGATTGACCAATACGATTATCAAAGAACCTACAACCAGCATTAAGAATAGCACCGTATAGACTGTTAAGATTAATTTTCTTGACCAGTTGTCGTTTGTCCCAGTATTCTTCTTCAATTTTATTCTCCGCTTTGATAGAGTCTCGTAGTTTGGCCTGCATTTCTTTACGTTCGGCATACCAACGTTTCAGCAGTCCAGGAATAATACCTTCAAATTCGTGTGTAAAGATTGTGCCATTGGCACTGAGCATCCATGGTTTACCACTATTGAAGATCATTTCGTAGATTTGAGCACCGCTCATAATCTCAGTTCGGCCATCTTCCCAATCGACCACAATGTCATGACTGCGATCTTGTGCCATAACAAATTCGTATTCATTGGTACCAAATTTTCCTTCCCAGGAAGCGGCAAAACTTGAACCCTTGGCCATTTTAGTGTCAATATCTGCTCGGGTATAATCCATACGCAATTGGCCTACAATAGTCTCTGGGCCCATGTTTAGCGCACGAATTACTGATGGATACAGACTGTTGATGTCCATAGATCCAATCCAATCGTGGAGCCCTTTTTTAGGATATGCTACATATGCACCGGCTGCCTGTGTATCGGTTCCATCCTCGCTACGTTTGGGTCTACTAGGCACAATCATTCCTCGACGATGGGCTTCGTTAACAATGGCCTGTTCTGTTACAGCCACAGCACCCATAGTAGTAGCCAATAGCACAGTATTTTCGTGTGCGATGGTATTGGCTAGATCCAGGAACTTGAGCTTTTTGTCGAGTTTGTCCAGAAGGGCGCAGTCTTGCCTATTGTATTCGATAAATTTGCGGAAGTCGTTGTTGTAGAGTTGGTCCAGAGATCCTTCGTAGACTGTTTTGTTTTCGCCGATTTCCATTTCTCCGATGGCATCCAACCGGTATGTGTGACGTTCTTCATAAGTGTATTTTCTGTAAAGTTCCAATGAATCTAAATGAACACGACCAACTAGGTCATATGTAACAGCAGTTTTTCCATACTTTTCATATTCACGTTTTTTAGGCATTTGATCCCACAGACAAAACCTGCGAGTATCTTCTTTGCTTAAAACTTTGGTGACTCTATTTACCGTATATGGTATATCAAATCCTTCGCTGTTCCATCCACTAAGCACATCGGCATCTTCGATTAGATTAAGGAATGTATCTAACATTTCATATTCTGTTTCAAACAGGATAGTGTTAGGAAATTCTTTAACCTGTTCAGTGGCCTGTGCCATGGTCAGTGTTTTAGGTGGGACAGCCAAGCATACCAGTGTGTCTAGCCATTGTAGATGTACAGCAATGGCAGTAATAGGCATAAATGCATCATCCGGCGATGCATATCCGCGTTCTGGATCAAAGTCTACCTCGATATCAAAAAATGCTACATTTAGTTTTGGAGCATCTCTATCCAAGTAGTTTTCTTCTAGACATCGAAATATAGGATTCATGTCGCTTTCATAAAGTTTATGATTGCTGTGAATCTTTTGTTCTTTGGTAAATTCTTTGAAACTTTTAGCCGTTACACGATTCAACGGCTCGTTATGAATGCTGCGATATTTTCCTCGAGCATCTGGATAATAGAAAACGTATCGGGCGGCGTATTCTTGATAGATACGACCTTTTTTTGGATCTCTTTCAATAACCTGGACGATGTCTCGGTCACGATCCCAGCGGGCATCAACGTAACTCATAATTTTTCTCCTTTTGAGATTTGCGGCTCTCAAATACCTCAATGATCATTTGTGGCTGATCTAACCTTACTCAATGTGTATTTATTAACAGTCTCACCAGGCCTGTGGAATCAATGGTGACAAGCAGGAGGTAGTTAGCCAGCATACCAAATGAACGGCGAGTCCAAGCAGCCCAGGCATAGATAGCACAACCAGTAATCCAAAGAGGGTACATGTAAATAAAGGGAGGCGATGGTACTGTTCCAGCCATCGCAATAGCACACCCAATACTAATAGCCCAAGCAATGAGCTCCATAATAAACCTAAAACGATTGGATTCATAATCATTCCTAATCCATTCCAGGGTCGGCCTGAACAGAGTATTAATCATTATTTATTCGTCATCCTTGCGGCGATTGGCATGACCACTGATATCCACAATGGATTCTAAATCGTCAAATTCACGGAATACTTGGTCCCACGTATCTTTCTGGGCAATACGAATCGCCTTGCGAATGACACTAGGTTTAACATCCAATTCTTCGGCAACTGCTTTGATGGTATCGTTAAGACCTTCGGTAAGATCTTGGATTTCCTGCATGACTGTAACCCCTTCGGCGACGATCTGTTTGATCTTGGCCTGTTCGGGCGCACCATATGCTTTACTCATAGAATAATTCTCCTTATACACTAGTATAAGCGATTACTTTGTTGTTGTCAAGAATGTATTGGCAAATGTTTCGCAAAGTCTGCGTATATCAGGATTAGCAGATTCTTCTAGTGTGAATTCACGTTCATCGTGTTGATCATCCCCCTGGGTAGGATCCATATAGCCACAATAGACTTTACGGACTGGGCTGCGATTAATTAAATCGGTACAACTTTCTTTGTAGCGATCATCTGCTGTTACATCGTGTAATTCATTACACGGGCTCAGTGTGGTAATGATAATACTGCCTTCGGGTATCTCACCATATTCTCTGTTGTATTTGTCTATAGCCACACGCTCGGCATGAACCCGTGTCCCATCATCGGCAGGTTGATTTATTCCAAATACAGGACGGTTGTCGGGATCCAACACACAGGCAGCAACCATGCCATAATGTTCAGCTTCTTTTTGTTGGCCGCGAACAATCATTTCACACAGTTCAACTAGGATATGATCCAGTTTTTTTAGATTATGTATTTCATATCTATCTGGATCATAGACTTCGATTATTTTCATTTTTTCTGAATCTGTCTATAGCGAGCCACATCGGCCATATGACGTTTTTTCTCATCAGTCTTGTTTCTAAACTGTTTATACTTGACAGGATCTGCATTTACAAAATCATCTCGCCATACCTCGGGAGTATCATTTACGCTGAGTTTTTGTTCTAGTGCAGCGGATAATGATTCCATGTAAGTATCTTCTTTCATTTGACCTAATAGTTCTTGTGCTTTTTCTACACTGATCATATACCTACCAAATCTGTTAGGATCTGCTGCCTTCTCTAAATATTCTCTGCTATAGCCTGATCCTGCAGCCGGTGTACTTGGTTGTGCTACTGGCGGTTTGTAGTTTGGATTCTTAGCTAACCAATCTAACGCAATTTTAGCATCGTCAACTGATATCATATACCTGCCAAATCTGTTAGGATCTGCTGCCTTTTCTAAATAGTCCGGAGCATAATTAACACCTCTAGGTGGTGTATTTGATTGTTGAGCAGCATGTTGGTTTATTGCCTGTTGACCGGCCATTTGCGCATTGGCAAAATCTCTGGCCTGTTCCGGACTCATTCCCGGGGGCGGTAAAGACATTCCACCTTCCTTAACCTTCTTAGGTAGTCCGGCGTGTTTAGTTTTGGCAAAATCTTTTACATCTCCCTTGCTCATGCTCTTAGCAGTTTTCTTTAGTTCGGCACTGGCACCGGGAATCTTTTTACCTTTCTGCATAGCATGAACCATACCAAAGAACTTTTGCTGTTGCTGACTAACTGCTTTTTCGCTTAGTTCGCGACTTTCTTGAGCATCACCACCAACTAGATCTCCGGCTCTCGCTGGTCGTTTCATACTGCCTTTGAGATGTGCTGCTGGCCCTAGTTTGTTTTTATTACTGCCTGCAAAAGAACTTTTTGGTAACATGGCCTCGACCGCATCTTCTTCTTTAAAACGTTCTTGGCTGGTAAAAATATCACCGAACTTATTGCCTAACATACTGACCAGTTTTGCTTTTTGTTTTTGATCTACAGTGATACTATCGCCTTTGATATTGAATCCTAAATTCATTCCACGTAGCTGTTGAGCAAATCTTGGATCTTTAAAACGATAAGTGGTCATACCGGGCTGTTCTATGGATTTGCCACCCATTTGTGTTTGTGGTTTTACACCCATTACTTTACGTGCTGCTCCAGTTTCGGGATCAATGCGTAATATATTACCGCCGGTTGTTTCGCCGTCGTCTTCTTCATCATCCTCTGGTTCTTGATATATTTTCATACGACGATCGTCACCGGCTTCGATGTAGTCTCTTAGTTGTTTAACATCTTCGCCTTGATCGCTTTTTAGTGCGGAACTGTGAATAATAAATTCTGCTGCTTCAGCACCCACAAAATCCACATCTCTAAAAATGGTTCTCAGTTGTTGGATTGTGGATCTAAAGTCGTTGAACAAGAAATCGATCTTTAGTTTAGTCTTGGCGCCAGATTTATCCCTAGTGCCACGCTTGCTGATCTTGTGCATAACATCCTGTGGGAATGATCCAAAGTCGCCAAACACATGAGTAGCACCTGCGTTATCTGCTTTGACAATAATGAATAACTTACCACTTGGGCGATCTAGTTCGGCTAGTTGAGATTCTTTTGTATCTTTGTCAGCCAATCTACGATAGCGATCGGCATTTCTATAATATTTTTCAGGATCCATATTACGAGTCATAGCATTGTGAGGCTTCATGCCCATAGATTTTAAATCTTGATGTACTTCATCGCCCTCGTCATCAAGTCTATCGGCTTTACTACGCAATCTTGATTTGATAGTAGGATCGACTTTACGTAGTATCTGCTTCAAGCCTTCCTTCACATCTTTCGTGACCTTAGCCGTGCCAACCATTTGGTCTCGTGGTTCAATAGGGGGAGTTTTTCTATCCTGTTCTTTACGACGCCGTGCTGCCAAATCAGCCACTGAGCCTTTGCGTGGGGCTTTTTTACCATAACTAAATGGGCCGCCTTCCGCCACACCTTGCTGG
>Ga0214921_10000357_pt1 | contig 86772 bp, 85 predicted proteins | sample LL1505_MetaG_FD_177992 | JGI IMG/M metagenome (GOLD analysis project Ga0214921, IMG submission 177992) | Freshwater microbial communities from Lake Lanier, Atlanta, Georgia, United States - LL-1505 | ecosystem: Environmental > Aquatic > Freshwater > Lake | place: USA: Georgia | collected... | reverse complement strand
TACCATATATGTCAAATAAAACAAATATTAGTACACGAAATTTAAGACCATTTATAGAATTATTTGGAATGTTAATTTCGAATACAACTAATTCTATTAAATATTGGAGTACTGAAAAAGTAAATTCTTTTTTAAATATTAGTAATCCCGTTACTATTCAATGGGATAATGTTTTACAAAATAAATATAGTCTTAATTCTTTTAATAAAGCGGAATTTAAAAAACTCTTACAAAAAGACTTACTCAGTGATCATAATAGTATAAATGATTTGAGAAATGACCCTTTACCAATTGGAGTAATTGTTTCAAATGAAGATTTTATTAGAGCAATAATAAGAAATATATCTTCTCAAACTTCTCGAAATATTAAACATTATGAAATTGAAAAAGGGTCTGTTTGGAAAATTGAACTTAATTTTATTTTTTCATTTGATAGTAGTGGACGTATTACTAAAAAAGACATGAAATATACAAATTTTGTAAAAATGTATCCAATTAAAATAAATCATTATCCTCTAAAATTTATAAATTCAAAAACACTTCAATATGATTTTAATGGTATGACATATAATTTGTTTAATGCAAAAAAAATGATTCCTTTAAACTATTTAAAAGGTATGAATTTTATTAGATTATCTGATGAAAAAAAATTGGCTATTAAAAAAATTATTGAAATTATTGAAAAATTAAAATCAAAAACAAATTCTAAAAATATTAATAATAATAGTTATAGTAATAACAATAATAATTTAGTTGATAATTTTAAATTTGACTAATAATAAAAATTGAAAAATATTTTTATTTACTTACATTTAAAATAAATTACAGATTGTAACATATAACAATAATATTATTATGCGTAATCCTATTTCATATGATAATTTAACAAACAGATGCAAAGAAATTATTCGTAATAAAAGTCCTAATATGGCAATTGGTTTAATATCAAATTTAAAATTAGAAAATGGGAATTGTATTGGAAAAAATACTGCTAAAGAAATATATAATATTTATATAAATGATTCTGTAAAGTATGAACCCAATAAGTATGGCAATAATATATCTGAATATTCAAATAAAATTAAAAAAAATATTAATCGAATTAATAAAAAATAATATGTGATATATTATTTTTTATTCATTTATTTATTTAATATAATATTATATTTAAAATGCACGGATAATAAAAAATAGAAAAATATGGATTTACGCATAATCTTATTAATTATAATCTTCTTTAAATATATCTTTCCATCGTTATCAATTACTTTATAATGAAATATTAAAAAAACCTACATAAATCTATAAAACTAACAAAAATTTACATTTATTCAATTTTTCCTGAATATAATACAAAATTCGCAATATTTGCAGTAATATGTAATGCACAATGTGCATACGTAGAATGCCAATACAGATTTTTTTTATAGTAATAAATTCCCAAAATGTAAAAACCAATGCCGATTAACGTAAATGTATAATATTGTAACATATATTGAGACATATAAGCCTTATATAATTGATACATTAACGCCAAATGAACGTAAGATATATCTAAATAACGTCGCCAAGAATAATCGGGTTTTCTCCAATAATTTACAGATGTCAAAAAAATACCACCTGGACAAACGGATAAATAATAATATCCATTATATACAGCATAAAAACATGACCCAAGTGATAAAAATGATAAATTATAAATAAGTTTATATTGTTCTGGATATAATATACATTCCATAATCATTATTATAATGTTTTGTTTATATAGGTTCCTTTATATAGTTTTTCTTTATATAGTTTTTCATTATTATAATAACATATGTTTTTTGAAATGTAAAACAATATAAAATTAAAAATTGATTTATTTAAATCATTATAATAATACTTTTTTAATAATTAATATTCTATTTTCAAATATGGAGGCTATAGATAAACTGTATGAAACTATTATGGAAAAGGATTCAAATCCTATAAAAACACAAATTAAATCTAAAAAAACAATATCTAAATTACCTGTTATTGACAATAATAATCAATCATCAAGTAAAAATTGTTGTAAAGCAGGTGTTCGCTACAATACTATCGGAAATGCTTATCGTGCAATGATGGAAAACAATATTGAAGTATGGTTAATTGATGAAGAAAAAGATGATAATATAAAAACTCATGCTTATTCAAGATGTTTAAAGACGATTAGTAGTGACGATGGATATTGTCATATCCACTCAAATACTATTAAAAATAATGGTCAATCTAAGGTAAAAGATTTTGAGAAAGATATTATTTCAATAGATTCTTCTGACAAAACTCGTCGTATTGCAACGCCCGATGATGATTATTTTATACCAATGGGAAAACGTGGTGCTAAGAAAAAGAATAGTATTAATACTTTTACATTTACGGATGATAAAAATCCAATTTTACTTGTTTTAAATCATAAAAATGCAAAATTAAATACTTTATTAACACTTTACGCTACACAGATTTTAAAGAATAATACTGAAAATATTACATTAGAAATCAGTAAATTATCGTCTTCTTCACAAAAAACTAAAGACAAAAAAAGTCACGTCAATAAAATGAATGATTTCGACATTGTTTGTTCAAATAATCTTTTACAAATGATGAATGATTTAAATATTAATCAAAATAATGATTTATCAAAATCAGGAACTTCTAAAAAGATAAAACAAACTAAATCTTCAAATGACGATTCAAATGATATCAAATTTGATAGTGATGATGAAGAGATTCATAGTGTAAAGGTGCATTCAAACGGAATGTCTTCAAAGGGCGTGTCTTCAAAGGGCGTGTCTTCAAAGGGCGTGTCTTCAAAGAGTGTGTCTTCAAAATACGTTAATAAAGAAAAATCTGATTCCGAAGAATCAGAAGCTGAAGAATCCGAAGAAGAAGAATCTGAATCAGATGAATCCGAAAAAGCAGATTCTGACATTGAAAGTGTTGAATGTGTTCCGATTAAAAATAAAAATGGTGAAGAATTATGGTATAATCCCAATGAAAACATCGTTTATAGAATGTCTGGTGAAGACGGCGAAGGTGTTGAATTAGGATATTTAAAAAAAGTCCATAAAAATCATCATTATATATTTTTTGAAAGGAAATATTATACTGTTGTAAAACAAGTATGTAATAATTATGAATGTGTCTTTTCAAATAATATTTTTGACGAAGACATGTGTTTAATTTGATTTTAATTCATGATTTTTATTCAATTATATTAAACATTATTTAATATAATTTATTTTTTATTATATATTTATTAAAAATTTTTACTATATATTTAAAAATATTAAAAATAATATTAATAATTATATTAACAATTATAATAAAAATTTTGTCATAAACATAAAAACAATTTTATAATTATAAGTTATTATAAACTTTTTAAAATGGATGATATACGGTTAATTGAATGTATAAATTTGTATAAAGATGAATTAAAAAATTGTAAATTTATTCAAGAAGATGATAACTATATAAATAATTTATCAAATATAAAAGAAGGAACAATAATAAAATATATTGATAAAAAACATTTAAAAATGACAATAAATAATTATGTTAAACTTCATCCAGATTATGATTTAGAATTATTTAATACACGAAAAAAATGGGAAGTTCATATATACGCAAATAAACATTATATTTTTTATGAGTGCGAGGATGTAGATAATAATTTTAATCAAAATTATAAAGTAAACAATATATACTATAGGAAAAATGAGTTAAAAAGCGTAAATGAACTACTAAATCATAAAATTAATCTAGATTATACAAATATAAATAAATATTCTAAAAAAAATGATTTAAAAGATGCTCTTTTAGATATGTTAAATAATAATTTTAAAATAAAAAAAAAGGACGCTGAGTCTAAGTAGATGGCATTATTATAACATTTGGATAAAATATTCTACTATATGATGTTTTAAAATATGATGGTGAATATTTCTTTATAGGTTGATTCATTATTATACTATTTTTTTGTATAACACCCTCATAATATTTTTTAGTATTGGCTTTTACCGCCAATTGTGGCGAATTTAGATATATGTTATATGTTCTAAAATTGGTACCTTTTGTTATTCCATTATATATTGTATTATCCATTATATAATGCATTAGATTTTTATAAAGAAAAATATATATATGAGTATTTAATATAAATATTATATATATATATTTTAATGTAATTTTTATGTGTTTTATGTATTTTTTTTAATGTAATTCTTATTTTATATAAATTTAAAATTATTTGTTAAAAAGTGTACAAAATATAAAAATTTTAACCAATTTATGGAACTTCAACTTCTTCCTCTTCAACATCAATCTCTTCTTCATCGACAATCGATGTATCAGAAGGTGTTGACGTTCCAGAAGAAATATTTTCAACTTTTTTCTTTTCACTAAACGATTTTATACCAGAATCTTCTCTAAATGTGTAAACAGTTGGCCCAGTATTCTTTTTCTTATCGTCTAATTGAATAGCACATAATTTAAGAGTAAAACCTAGTTTTCCATTTACAAAATAAGGCTTTAATTGAATAATAGCTCTTAAAGGTGTACCTTTAGGAATCAATTGACCTAATTTATCTTCAACATCTAACCATGCTTGTATTATACTTTCACTACTTGAAAATGATGTTTGTTGATATTCGAAATCTTCAACAACAATATCAGGTAATCCATTCTTGTCTTTCCCAATCTTTGTAGTAAATTTATCGGGATAAAAGTTTCCATCAGCATCTTTTTTATCAGATTTTTTTAAAATCTTTGTAATACATGCTTCTTCAATAATCTCGCGTTTCATTTCGCGCTTAAATAAATTCTTTGAATTAGATTGCGCAAAATCAATTGCTTTTTCTTGTAGTTCATTAAAAAATTTTAATAAATATTCAATTTCTTCTTTATTCTCTTCGTATGAAAATGTCTTACCAAGTTTGCTTAAATCCAAGTTTTGATAACATGATGCTTTTAAATCAAGTGTCCAATCATTAAGTGTTTCAGTAGACCCCTTAGATTTCATATAAGATGAAACTCCAAAAGGTGCAATCAACCAAGGCGACCAAAAAACAGGAATTGAACCAACTCCGTTTCTTAAATATACTTGGTGTTTTCCATCAACATTTTTGTATTTGAATGTATAATCGTTTGCGTTTAAGTTTTTAGTTGTTAAAATCGAGTTTTGCATAGTATGTTTGTAGTTTATTGGTTATATTATAATATTAATATATCTTTAAGTAAAGAATATTATTATTCAATTTTTTTTAATTATATAAAAAAATGATTATTATTATTATTAAATATTATTTTATTTAAAAATTTATTAATATAAGAAATTATTAATATATAATAGTATAATGACTACTTTATGTAAATCTGTTAAAAACAAATCTAATTTAAATATTCAATGTTGTAATAAATCAAAAATTGGAGAAATATTATGTGGTACTCATTTAAAGTCAAAGAATGTAATTATTTTCCAAGAACAACCGAATGCAAACACATTTTCAAATACAATTTCAAACACGATTTCAAACACGATTTCAAACACAAATTTAATTGATACAAGCATAATAAATATTGTCAATTTAACAGACGATTTATTACAAAAAGACTCAAAAAACAATATTTTTTTTATTACGAATGATACGGAGAAAGGACATGTTAGTAATATTAATAAACCTAAAAGTGAAATTGTAATATATACTAAACGCGAATTATTTGAAAAAATATCAAATAACCAATATATTAATGTTGGTAGTCTTCGTAAATCTATTAAAAAATCGAAAGAGTTAAAATGGATTAATACAAAATTATCTAAATCTGAAATTATTTCAGTTCTTAATAATGAAATTGAAAAAGAACGATTTTATCTATCAAATATTGATACAATAATTAAAATTCAATCATATATTAGACGATGGCGTATAATGAAGATTAGAGCTTGTTCGAATGATAGTGACATATTAACTTTTAATAGTTTATATGATATTGAATCTCCGTATCTATATATATTTTATGATAAAATAAGCAATAAAAGATATGGTTACGATTTTAGAACAATTATTGAAATTATTAACTCTGATTATCCAACATGCCCCTATACGTTTCGTGCTTTTACAACACATGAGAAAGATAATATTTTTAAACATCGTGATTATTTATCAAGTAAGGGTTTTACTGTACAAATTGATAAAGGTGTTATGACACCTGAAGAAGAGATTGATATGAGAATCAAAGATGTTTTTCATAAAATCAATATGTTAGACAATTATACAAACCCTATTTGGTTTAAAAATCTTAATATGTTTGATTTATATCAATTATATATACGGTCGGAAGATATTTGGAACTATCGTTCAGGTATGACAATGGAAGCTAAAAAAAAAATAGTATCGAATGGTTTCGTATTTACTATACCACCACATATTATTAAAAACATGAACGTAAAAATAAATCTTCAAAATATTATTTTATCTGAATTTACAAGAATGATTACTGAAGGTATTGATAGAGAAGAACAAAAATTAGGCGCTATATTAATATTGACCGCTTTAGTTGAAGTGTCAACTGATGCGGCGGATGCATTACCGCATTTAATACAAATATAGTTGCAAATATGATATTTTATCATGAGTATATAGGCGATTTATTTTATACATCTTTATATTTTAATTATTAAATTTAATAATTAAAAATATGATTTTAGATAAATAATTTATAATAAAATTTTTATAAAATATACTTTATATCTTTATTTAGTTTATTAATTATCTTTGTAGTACTTCTTCCTGTACTTTTATAACTAATTATTAAATTTATTGATTCAAATAATAAAGCTATTTTTGTTATTATTTCAACTATTTTTTCCTTATTATTTATTGTCTGTTTATTTATAACTTTTAAAAAATTATTGTATTTTAATATATATTCTGATACATTGATATTATTAAGATTATAATCAGAATTTTTAATATTTTGATAAAGTTCTTTTAAATATTCTATATCTGATATAACGGTAAATATCATTTTTTTAAAATCAGGAAGTTTATTATATTCATTCTTAGTAAATTTTTTATTCATACCTATTTCTTCTAAATCATCCGTAAATTTTTTTGTATTTACAGTATCGTTCGGAAATACTGATATGGATTTACTACTATTTTGTTCTGCAGTTTCATTTGGAGACGAGTTTCCAACCTTTCTATTAGGATTTTGTGGGCCTATATTGTAAGAAGACGCAGAGAGACCATATTTTCCTACAGTTTTAGATAGAGACGGGTTTGCAACTGGTATTTTAGGTTTTGGTGGGTCTACCATAGCCATATTTTGGAGATAGCCACTACGGTTCCAGTTACTTCTTTCAAACGCAGATTCATTTTCTGTTTTATTTAATAATTTAAGAAAACTTAAATTTAAACTGTCATAATTATTTAAACTATCATGCTTACGATATTTATTAATAAATTTATTAAATTCATTATTTTTTTTAAATTCATTATAAAATTTATTAGATAATTCTTCATAATTATTAGAAAATTCATTATGTGATTCTTGATGAGTTATATATTTTTGATAAAGAATACTTATTATATTCAAATTAAACTCGCACTCCTTAATTTCAGTCTCAAAATTATAAGATAATTTTAAAAATTTAATAACTTTTTTTAAATTTATTAATTTTTTTTTTAATATATACATAGAGATTTTTATTATAAAAGACTCTTTATAAAAGTCACTTTTAATCTCACTCATATTCTCACTTATATTCTCACTTTTAATCTCACTCATATTCTCACTTATATTCTCACTTTCATTATCAAATATACGTATATTTTTTTTCTCCTTAAAACTAATGGATTTACCTTTTTTTGGAGGAAGATTTAAACTATATAAATTATTGATATATTCTTTCATAATTTTTTTAATTCTACTATCTACTTCTGTTATATTTATATTTTGTATATTACATTGTAAGTTATTCAATATACATATTAAAGTAACAAAATTAGATATATCAAAATATTTTACATATTTTTTCTTTCTGTTTTTTATACTAAGTTCTGTTTCTGTATTATTCGATAAGTATAAAATAGATTCTTTTATGCAAAATATTGTTTCAGTTAAATAATCAATCTGAATAATCGCGTCTTCTTTTTCTTCTTCACTTAAACTTAAAGATGATAATTGATTTATTTGTTTAATTTTAATAGAATTTATTTTAATTTCTCTTAAATAATCATTATAATCACTTATGTGTGATTCTATATAAGTCGGGTTAGAAGTATTCATATAATAATATTTAGATTTAATTTTGAAACATTTAATTTTTCCAAAATTATTCCAAAATATATTTTTATAAGATTTAATTTTTATAAAATTTTTATTAAATTATTTTTAAAAAATATTATTGTATTTTATACAATAATATTTTATATAATTACAATAACACTGTTCCAAATTTCGAATTGCAGAATTTATTTTCAAATTGCAGAATTTTTTGATCGTCCAATTTTCGGAAAGCTATGGCATTTTCAAGGACTTCTAAAAACATCGAAATGAGACTCGTAACCTATTTTTTTTAAAATCCGTTCCGCAAAATTAAGCAAAATTTAAAAAAGCGTCAAACAGTACGAATCGTCGCGGATTTTTCGGAAACTCGTTTTTTTCAGGTGACGCAAAATTTTTTACCCCCTAAAAAGTCGATCGTCATAGCTTTTTTCAAGTTGGAAATGCCTTTACGGCGCGGGTTTGAAAAAACAGGTGACGCAAAATTTTGATTTCATACCATTTTTTACGAAAGTCCCAAAATATGCCGAATCGTCAACTGAAATTTGAAAATCACGTTTTGTCAGGTGACGAATCGCATATAGGGTTGAGGACTTTCCACTTTCGGCACCTGTTTTTTAAATCAGGTGACACAAAATCTAAAAATCGCATTTTTAACCCTAAATTTACAAAAAAGTCTATTTATGTCACCTTTTAGGGGTCTAAAACAGTTGACGTAAATTTTTTTTAAGAAATGTGCTCATAGCTTTTTACACGTTTTTTTGGTTATGCGTAGCGGTTTTGTGTCAAAAAAGGTGACGCAAAAAATTCGGGTGTTTTTTTTGAACACGCAAAAACGCAAACAACCCGAATCGTCACCTGTTTTTCAGATTTTTTTTAAAAAAGGTGACGCAAAAAAAACATCGACTTTTGCCATAGCTTTTCGTACCTTTGTGTGTCACTATTTATTCAAAACAGGTGACGATTATTAGTTTAATGATTTTAGAAAGTCCAAATTTTCGCATCGCTTTTGAATTGCAGAATCGGTTAGTCGTCACCTTTTTTTTTTCAAAAGGTGACGCAAAAAAATCTATTTTTTGATTTTTTAAAAGAGTGCGTCACTTTCGCCGAATCGTCACCTTTTTTTCAGATTTTTTTTTTTGAAGGTGACGAGTATTAATTTTACTATAAACGACACGAGTCACATATCAATGAATACAAAAAAGACCATTTACGTCACTTATTTTTTTAAAGAAGGTGATATAAAAGACTTTTTAATTTATTAAAAAAATACAATTTAATAATCGTCACCTTTTTTTAATATATAAAAAATATAAAAGGTGACATAAATCATATTTTTTATAATTTTTGCTTAAAAAAGCGTAACCTTTTTTTTAAAAACAGTTCCCGTAAAAGGTATTTTTAATAAAAAGTCGGTGATTTCAGACCCTCATTTTTTTTAAAACGAAAAATCGATTTTTTCATTTGCGTCAACTTTGCCTTTTCGTCACTTTTTTTTCAGAATTTCAAAATCCGAAAAGGTGACGAGTCGCAAAAATCACGTCACCTAAAATGACAAAAACAGGTGACGTAAAGCTATGGCATTTTGGAGACCTCAAAATAAAAAATGTTGAAAAAAGTCCCGATCCGTGACGGGTTTTTAAAAAAAATCAAAAATCCGTCCCGTAAAGGGTTTTTATAATTTTTTAAAATTTTTTTTTAAAAAAAAAATATTTATCAATAATATTACAATATATATTTTTAATAATTTATCATATTTTTTTTATTGATAATGAATTGCAGAAAAAAAAATGCAAAAAAAAGTACCGTTAAAAAAATACTCAATTATAAATATTTTAATAAAAGAGTACTATTAAAAAATTTGCAGAATGATTTGCATTTTGATTTGCATTTTGATTTGCAGAATCGTATTTTTTTTTTTGAAAATAATTTTTTTTAAAAACGCCGATTTAAAAATTTTCAAATCGGCCTTTTCGAAAAAACTTTTTCAAAATCACGTTTTTTCAATTCTGCAAATCAAAATGCAAATCAAAATGCAAATCAAAATGCAAATCATTCTGCAATTCAAAATACAACAAAATATTGATTAAAATATATATTTTTAAAATATTTTTTACAATGATTTTTAGAGAGTCCTCTAAATTCTGCAATTCAAAATATTGTATAAAAATCAATAAAAATGTTATTTTTTAAAAAATGAGTATACAATAAAATATTATTAAAAATAGTAAATTCTGCAATTCAAAATACTGTGCATTATACAATGTTTTTAAAGAAATACTAAAATATTTTTACAATAAAAAATATTTTATAAAAGTATTAAAAAAATGCAAATTCTGCAATTTGAAAAAAATTCTGCAATTCGACAAAGTATTTAAAATAATATATATAATATATAAATATAATGCCTAATTATGTATGTTATAGGTGTAATTATGATACAACACGTAAAACAAGCATGTATACTCATTTAAGTAAACAAATTAAATGTTCTAAAAAGATAGAATCATTAAAATATACTGATAACGAATTGATTAAATATTCTCTTATACCATATTTAGAAAATAATGATTGTTTTAAACATCATCTTTACAAAGTTGAAAAAACAGCAGATGAATTTATAAATGAGATTAAATCTATATTTAATCAAAAGAGAAGAACATGTAACTATTGTAAGCATGAATTTAAAAAATATAAAGATTTAGAAACTCATTTATTTTTTTGTATATATATAAAAAGTAAAGATGATATATCAATGAAACCAAGTATTATACAACATGAACAACAAATAATCAATTATGATAATTGTAATAATACACAAAATATACAAAATAATATTAATATTAATATCGAACTACCTAAGGATGAATTAGTGTCATTCAACGATAAGTGGTGTGTTGATCATATAGATAAAAATGTAAAAACATTACTTTTTATGAGTACTTATAAATATACTAAAACATTAGAATATATTTTACAAAATGATAAAAATAGAAATGTTTTATTGGATAATTCGTCACAAATGGGACTTATATATGAAGGTGAAAAAAATACTTTTTCAGAAATGAAAATAGAAGACATTATAGATAAATCTTTAAAAAAATTATACGAACATTTACAAGAATTTCATGAGGATATATCAAAGAGTAATGTTTGTAATTTTATGTTGGATGATAATATTATAAAAGAAAATATGTCAATAATTGATAAAAAGATTAATAATTATAATGATAGTGAAAGAGTGAAACAAGTTGTTACACAAAATTTATCTGAAATATTTAATAAATATAAAACTGAGACCAAAGATAAATATCAAAGTATTCAAAATATTCAAAGTATGAATGATGAAAATGTATTGAATGATTTAAAAGGATATTAATTTTGCATAAAAAATTCTGCAATTTATATGATATAATAATTAATTTGCATTATTAATTCTGCAAATCGTGCTTTATAGTACTTAATTTGCATTATAAATTCTGCAAATCGATCGATAACATAATTTTGCATTATAAATTCTGCAAATCACGTGTTATAATAGCCGATTTGCATTATAAATTCTGCAATTCATATGTCAGAGTATTTAATTTGCATTATAAATTCTGCAATTTGAAATTTATATAAATCGAATGTGCATCACTGTATGTGCATCAATACAATAATAATATTTTATAATTTTAAATTAAATAATATTATTTAATTTAATAATAAACTAACGAAGTTTATATACTCCACGAAGAGGTGGTGGTAAATCAATTTTAGGAATAGTTTTGTAAGTAACTGGTAATGTAGAAGAATCTCTTGAAACAGATGGTTTTGAATCCTCATATTCTTTACGATACCTCATATACCAATTATATAATTTTTTGAAAGCAATCAAAAGTGACTCGTTTATTTTAAAGTAAAACGTGGTATAATGAGTCTTCAATTCAGTTATGGAAAATGTATCACCGCTGATACGAAGCTCAAAGTCATTTATATATTTCTCTCTACAAAATGAATTTTTACCAGTAAGTACTACATATTCGATATTCTTAATGAAGTTTGGTAAATCACCAAAGATTTTCAATGAATCTTTCATATCCATCCAGTAAAACTGGAATTCAACAATTCTCATCTCTTCAAATATAAATTTGAAGATACAATTATCTTCCGCATAACTTGGCTTAATTTCAACTTCTACAGTATAATCTTCAAATCCATCTTCATATGTTACTAATGATTCATCGTACTCAATGTCATCATACTTGGGTTCATAGTCTTGTGGTAAAACCATCTTTTCATGTTCTACTACTTTTAAACATGGGCCAAAATATTTACTTGAATAAAATCCTTCATCTTCATTAAGAACTAAACTTTTTGAAGGTTTTGATTTTTCGTATGCTATACGATGATCAACAAACCAGTTATAGAGTTCTTTAAATGCATCAATCAAAGATGCATTTAATTTGAAATAAATAAATGTCATTTGAGAACTTTGATTCGAAAATACCACTCTATCACCAGAGATACGAATTTTAATATCATGTAAATATAATGAAGCGTTTGCGTATCCATCTACTTCTAATACTCCTTTTATTTTTCTAATAAAAGCAGGTAATTTACTGAATTGTTCTAATCCATTTTTTATACCCATCCAGTGAATTCGTATTTCATATACAAGATACTCATCCGATATGAATTTAAAATCAAGATAATCTCTTGATTTATCTTCACAATCTTGAACACAAACAATATAATCTTTTATATATTGTCCAGTTGTTGTTGTTTTCTTAATTAGTTCTTCAATATCTGTTTCATCATCTGAATTATTTTCCTTTGATGAGCACGCCTTAAAATCACTCATTTTTATCTTTTTAGTAATTATGGTAATTGTATTATATGTATTATATGTATTATATGTATTATATGTATTATATGTATTATATGTATTATATGTATTATATGTATTATATGTATTATATGTATTATATGTATTATATGTATTATATGTATTATATGTATTAATATGTATTAATATGTATGTAAACTTATTAAATATATTTAGTTTATATTATAATTATATAATAGTTATAAGTATAATATATTATCTATCATTTTTTTAATAATAGATAATCACATATAATCATACATAATGATAAAAGATTATAAAAAACCGTAAAATACTTGACATTTTTCAATAAAAATTAAGTAGTATATTCAACCCCGGCCATTCCACCCGCGATATTTAAAATATTGTAATTTACACCAAAAATAGTTGTCATTGGGTCAATTAGTTCTTGAGATATTTCCATATAAATAACTTGACTATCAATTCTACTAAAATTACAGCTTCCAGAAGGTTGATATTCTTCAGGATTTAATGAGAAACTATATACATAAATAAAATTATTAGGTACATTCGTATGTCTTTGATAGGGTATAACCGTTCTAAAATATTTTGCATCTTTCACATCAAATAAATCCTGTCCTTCAAATATTAATTTAGCACGTAATAATGGGTCAGTTCCGTTACTTATTCCATTATTATAAGGTAATGTTGAAAAATTAAACCATTCATTACCTCCATAAGGATATGCACTTAAAACCGTCGAGTTTTGAATAACCCAATATAATTCTTTCATAGGATGATTAAAATCTAATTCAACTGTTTGATTTTGGTCAGGTATTCGAGTCATTTTATTTGGATTAACGGGGTCTTGGCGCAGTCCATTTGATGTAAAAGATGTAGCATAAACCTGTAATTGTTCTATCAAATATTGATGATTATTTTTAGCAAATAATTTTCTTTCATTATCGTCTAAAAATATATAGTCAATATCTATATATGACTGAGTAATTTGAAGAGGATTATTCGGAGGAATATTAATAGGTAATCCATTTGACGATATAATAAGTTCTTGTGCTGTACGGAATGTTACGTTTAACCTGACTTCATGAGATTGTAATGCAATAAGGGGTAATGATAAACCAATATTACGACAAAACCAAAAATATAAAGGAACATATAAATCCAATGCATTTGAATTGTTAAGATTTATTGGATTAACAGATTTACCTATCATATCATAAAAGCCATCTATTTTTCCAACGGGTGTTACTAAACTACTCCATATTTCCATCCATAAACCATATTGTCTATCAATTACAACACCGCCTATTTCAACTTCTATTATTTTTATTATAGCATGTCCAATTGAGTTTACCCAAAAGTATTCTACTAAATCGCCTTTTTCATCCGTGTAATTATACTCTTTTAAACTCGGTAGTTTAACTCGTAAAAAACACTGATTTATCAAATCGCCTACGCGATCTACTTCACAAAATACTCTTTTACCAAAATCGGCATTACCAGTAAAATATTGAGATACATTTTGTATTGCAAAATTTGTATAACGTCTATATACGGCGACAAACATTGTTATTTGAGGATTTCCCGTTAAATATGTGTCTTGGGCACCATATGCCGCAAGTTGAAGCAGTCCTCCTACCATTATTATTAATTATATAAAATTATTTTTATATACACTTTTATATAAACATATTACATTTATATAAAATATTATGTGTTTTTGAAAATTATGATGTATCAAAATATTTTTTTATTTTTTTAATTTTTAACATTTTACATAAACATTTTATAATACTACTTAAAGAATCGTAGACCATGCACAAGATTTTAAATATTATTAGGTAAAGAATTAAGGCTTAATACAATGTTTGATATATTCTTGTTTTTTAATATATTATCTATTACTCTACTGTATAATATTTTATCTAATTCAATAAAAGCATTCTTAGCTGTATTCTGCAAATCATTATATTCATTTTCTAAATCCTTTAAAGATTTATTATTATTTTTAATAACTCTATTATTATTATTTTTATTATTATTATTATATTTATTTTTATATATAATTTCATTTTTATTAATAATAAAGTTTGTTTTTAGTTTTTCCTTGTTTTCTATAATTTTTTTTAATTTAGTCATCGAATTACCAGTTTTTATTAAGACCTTGCATAATCTACTTATACTTAAATCTGAACTTTTAATTGTAGGAATATTTGAAACAACATTAACAACTTTATTACCAAATTGTGATAAATTATTATTTGTTCTTGAATTTGTACCATTTCTAAAAACATATAGTTTTTCAACTTCTTCAAATATTTTTTTGCTTAATTTTAATTTACCTTTAAGTAAATCATTATATCTTTCTTTTCCTAAAATCAAACTAAAATCATACGATGGTTTATCTCTTTTTAACTGTAATATAACATCAACTAACCCAATATATGAAGTAAAATTAATACTATTTATTGATTTAAACGATCCCAATGGTAAAGAATTAGGTGCAATTTGAGAATTAAAAATTTTTGATGATTTTAAATTTCCTAATTTTCGAGAAATAATATTTTCGTAGTTAACTACTTTTACGGAATTATCAATATCACTAAAATTTAATTCACATAATTCGAATCTTTCATTATATTCTAATAAAGGAGCGTTTTCTTCTGGAACACCATCTACGGGTAGAATCCATATTTCGTCAAAGTCTTTTCTATGATTATTAACTAAATGTTGTACCATTCCTCTATCTCCACTATCTCCAGTTGGAATATTTTGTAATAATTCATATAGAATTATATGTTTTCTACCATTAGGTGTATTTTTAGTGGGGTTACTTCTGTTTGTGTTCATATATATTTAATAATATAAAAAAATATAATTTATAAAAATAATTTATATTCTTCTTGTTTAAACTTGTTTTTTTAATATATAACCAAAAAGATTGGTTGGATCCGAGTTATATAATTGTGTCTTATCTAATAATTTATAATTAATGTTATTTGAATTATTGTTATATTCTTTTTCTTTTAATTTACTATAATTATTACTACTTATTTTTTTTTTTAAATAAACTTTTGGATTAAATGATATAAGTCTTCCACTTTGTAATTTTTTTTTAAGTTCTTCAAATTTATTCTGTCTTACTTTTGAACCCATAGAACCCAATGTATCATAATTATTTTGAGTAATAATTACTTTTCTTTCAATATTATTTAAAGCTTTTTTTAATTCATTTCTCTTTTTCGTCTCTAAATTAAGTTTTTCTTGTTTATTAGAATTTTCTTTTTTTAGTTTTTCAAGTGCATTTTTACGTACATATATAGGAACATTATTTTGAAAATTTCCACTATTTTCATTATTTGTATTTGTATAAATAAAAGCGCTGGATTTTCCATAGTTAGAATAAAGATTTTTTTCAGTATTTTTTAATAATTTATATTCATAGTTTGTGATTTTATTTTTTTTAATAATTTGACTTAATGTATTACTTATAAATTCGTTTTTTGCACGTTTTAAATTATTTATTTTTGCATAATATTTTGTTATATTTTCTATTGAATCTTTAAATCGACGAACTTTTTTTGTTTCATTTGTCATATTATTATTAATAAATACAGGTTGTATAGGGACATATTTTGTTTTATTATTAACCTGTTTATAATTACTATTCGTAATATATAATTTTTGTTGTTTTGGAGGAGGTGTTTGTGAACTAAGACCCATTTATTATATTATTATAAAAGATATAAATTTATATAAGTAATAATATAAATTAAATTTAAAATAGAATTTATAATGATAATTAAATGATACATAATAAAGATATAATTACTCAAAACATTAAAATTATTAATAGTAGAGATGCAACAATTATTAATAATAATGATGAATATAACGTTTTTGCACCACTTACAGTCGAAGGTGGAGCAGTTTTAAAAAAAGGAGTTGTTATTGGTATACAAGAAAAAATGGTCTCTGGTTTATTATTATATGATAATGAAAATTTTTATGGATTTAGTGAAAAATATGGATTATCATTATTATCACCACATACAGAATATACAGAATTAGAAGTTCCACAATCGGTATTTTTATTAGAAAAACCTAATATATTACAACCCAAAACAACCACTACTCAAAATAATGAATTTTTTAAAAACGAAAATGATTCAAATAATGACATTGAAAACAAGAATTTAAACATAGATTTACATATAAAAGATACGCATAATTTCTATATAATCATACCAGAATCATATTCAAAATCAGTATTTAATTTAACATTTGATATTAATTATATATATGATTTAAATAGTATAATATCGAATATTACACTTGTTTTTATAAACAAATCAAATAAAAATGGATTTTTTAAAATATTAAATAATAATTGTTATTATCACGCTGATTTTAACAATATAATTAAACAAAATACAATAGTAAAAATTAATACAGAAGTTATTAATGAAGATTTCTTTTTAATATCTAAATTAGATTTCCATAAATGAAAAATGCACTGAATTTTTACTATTTTGTTTTCTATAAAAATAAATAATAATCCATTCAACCATTAACCATGTAGAAAGCATTCCTATACTTGGATATATTGCCGAAAAAACAAACATTGAATAAAAAGTTACAACACTTGCAAAAACAAAAGCCATAGAACCCCATCTACTCCATTTTCGGTCATCTTCTAACCACCATATTATAAATAGTGATAAAAATATTAATAATATAACATATTCTTGTTCTTTTATACTATTTGGATCCATATTTTCAACACATACTTGATTTAAACTATCCATAAATAATTTCATATTCATAAAACCGAGAAATAGAAATATAGCAAATAATGAAATGAAACTATTTAGAATATTAACACGATTTATAATTTTAAGTTTATAAGCAATGTATGTAATAATACTGAATAAAAAAAACATTAATAACCCACCTAAAACGGCTGGTTGTAAAATATCTGTTAAATTCGTATTTTTATTTAATTTTTTAAATGCGCTCACATAAACATATAAATATATCGTTAAAAATACTATTAATCCTATATTTTTGTTAATACTATAATTAAATGCATTATATAAATCAATCGCAACATTTTTATTTTCACGATGAAACATATAATATACACACAATACCGTTATTGAATATACTATTAAGGTCGTCCATAATACTGTATAAAAATTATCTTTTAATTTTCTTGATTTATAAAACTTTTCAATAAGTGTATTAACAATATAAACAACAATTAATGAAAATATTATGACTGCGACAAATTTTTTAAGAGATTCCATTGGAGTTTCTAAAATATCATTAAAAACAAGAATTAAACATAAAATTGAAATATAAAAAAAAACTTTATTTTCAGTTATAACAAGTCCATTTTTTGCGTGATTTTCTAAAAAAATTAATATATAAAAACATAATGAAAACAATATTATAAAATATAAATAGTATTTCATAAAAAAATAAAAATCTGTTCTAAAAAATAATCTAACTGATTCCATAAATGTTCTGGGTTTTGCATTACTATTGTTTTCCCCCATTCGTACAGGTTTATTAATATTAATTTCATCTATTTCATTTGTTGTTGGCGTTCCTTTAAAATAATTGAATAAAGAACTGTTTTTATTATTTTTTTTTTCATAATTCGACATTAATTTTTGTTTTTTTAATAATTCAATTTGTTTATTAATTATATTACTCTCATTTTCTAAAAGCCTCGATTTATCATCTAATGAATTATAAAGTGTTTTAAACATATATTATATTTTGCCCTACATTAGAATTAGAAAAATATATTATGTTATAAATTTATTAAATTATATTCTATCTTTTATATATTACCAACGCTTTTATTAATTTCCTTATTAATAAGATTTAATTGTTTTTGTTTAATTTTTTCAAGTTGATTTAATATTTCTTTCTTTTTTTTAAAAAAATCTTTTATCTGTTCATTTTGTGATTTATTTGGAATTAATATATTTTTACTTACTATTCCATTTTGATTATTATACGAAGTATATTGATTTGGATATTTTAAAGATTTTAATTTTTCAATTAATTTATCAGATAAATTTGTATAATTAAGTTTTTTAGTTTTTATTAAATTTGATATTGTTGTTAAAACACTATAGTCATATTTTTTATTACAAGGTGGGCACGCAGGGCATCCTTGTTGTGTTTGTGGTATTTGTTGTATTTGTTGTATTGGTATAATACTTCTATTTATTAAAGGACCTGACTGTAATTCTTGACCAGAATTATTTGTACTTTTTTGAAACGGTCTTTGAAAAGTTGATTTATTAAAAAAACCTTTTTGTTGATTATAAGGTGGTTGTTCTTGTACCAATTGTTGATTATAAGGTGGCTGTCCTTGCACCATTTGTTGATTATACGGTTGTTCTTGCGCTAATTGTTGATTATAAATTTGTGGTTGCGCTAATTGTTGATTATAAAGATGTGTTTGTGCAAATTGTTGATTATTATATTGTCCTTGTGCCATTTGTTGACTATTATATTGACCTTGCTCCATTTGTTGATTATAAGGTTGTCCTTGCGCCATTTGTTGATTCATACGTAGTTTATTAGATTTTTTTTCTTCAGAATTCATATCTTTTTCAATTTTTTTTTTAAATTGTTTACCTATTTGTTTAGCTAGTACTTTACCTAAAAACATAATTTTATTTCTAAATATTACATAGAAAATAATAATTGAATAATGTATTATTAAAATAATGTATTATTAAAATAATGTATTATTAAAATCCAAAAAAATCGTAACGTTTTTTATATATGCGTTATAATTTTAAAAAAAAATCATATATATAAGAATATAATATGCCCGTAAAAGTTGTTAAATCCAAAAAATCTGTTGAAAAGAAAGATATTGAACAAGTGACTGAAACAAAAGAAGTTCTACCTGTTGAAGTATCTACCGTAGAAGTTAAACCCGTTGAAATAGAATCGGTTGAAGAATCGCCCGTTGAAGTTTCAACTGTAGTGGAAGAATCAAGTACTGAAGTTCTTTTTAAGAAATTAAATTTACAATTTCATGACCTTGTTTCTGCAATGAAAACAATTCAAGCAAATCTTAAGGTGTTAGAGAAAGAAGTTGCAAAGGATAGAAAGGAACTCAAAAAGAAAAATAAAAAGAAGACTGACAAAAAGAAGGCATCCGGATTTGCTGTTCCAACACCAATTAGTAATGAATTAGCAAACTTATTAGGACTACCAAATGATAGTCAAATTGCAAGAACTGATGTCACAAGTAGAGTCATTGCATATGTTAAGGAACATAACCTTCAAAATCCAGAAAACAAGAAACAAATTTTGCCAAATGAAGCATTATCATCTATTCTTCAAGTTCCAGAAGGTGATGTTATTACATTTTTTAATATTCAAACTTATTTAAAAAAGCACTTTATTACATTACCTGTTGTTGAAAAATCAAGTGAACAATTGGAAGTTGTATAATATACATAATTTATAAAAAATAAATTAAACCAATAAAAAAAACATTAAATTATATATTTTTATAAAAAATATTTTTTATAAAAAATATAAAATATAAATTATATATTTTATTATATATTATAATTAAAAATCAATCTAAATTTATTACCAACGTTGAGTATCATTTTTTTTTAATGATGTTTCATTGTTATTACTCACATCATCAAATTCATAAGAACATCTTATGTTTAAAAAATAATTCATTAAATTGTTTTTAATTTCTCTCAAAGTTTTTTCTTTTATATACTTCTGATTAATTTCACTACGCTTTTTAAAAAAACTCATTAATAAATTAATACGTGGTTCTTCAACAAAATTATCTTTTTTAATTCTGCTAAATATTTCACCTGAAACAGGTTCTTTAAATAAACATCTTGCACGCTGATAATCAAAATTATCTGGTACGATATATGTTTTGTTGTTATGAATAATCTCTTCAATTGTTCCATATGTTTTTATTAATTTATGTGCTCCAACTGGACCTAATCCATGTATTTTACTTGTGTAATCGCATCCACATAAAATACATAAATCAATGAACTGGTCATGATTTAAATCTAACCCATCAAGAATACCTTCTAAACAATATTCATCAACAAAATCTTTATCAGCATTGAAATTTCTTAAAAATAAGCAACCACCATTCGCCAATATGTCAGTGTCCTCAGAAATACATCCATCAATATAATTCATTTTGCACATATATGCCATTAAAGATTCCGCTTCACATTGTTCATGTATATATTTTACACCGAACAAATCGAATAATTCTTTAGAGCTTTCTATATGTTCATGTGTGACATGAATTATTTTTTTATTCAATTTTTCTACATCTTTTTTAATGTCTTCTGTTGATTTTTGATACAACTCGTTTATATCATTATCACTTAATAAAAATGATGTGTTATTCATTGTTGAACTCATATGATTGGCTTCTTCTATGACACTCTCTCTAAAAGACTCAAAATCTTTTTTTTCAAATTCAGAAACATTTTCAAAAATCTTCCTTTTAATTGTCATAAAATCTTTTCTTTCCTTGCGTTGTACTAAAGTATCATCCTTCTCCTTTGGAGGTTTTCCATCAAATATGAATATAGGCGTAATTTGATTCTTTAATAATCGCAATATAAGTCTGGTTAGACCCTCAATATGGTCATTATTATTGTATAAATATTTATATAAAAAAATTGATAAGTCGATCCCAAGTCTCATACCTCTGTATGCTTCTAGTTTACGCGTTGTTATCGCGAATCGACAATATCTGTCTAAAAGAGTTTTTAAGTTTCTTATTCCCATCTTAGGATATTAACTTATATTGGTATTTTTTTAAGTTGATTAAATATATAATACCAAAACTTTCAATTTTTAATAAATATATATATAAATACATACCATAAATACACTATAAAAGCATTATAAACACATCCTTAAATATTTAGTTTTTTTAGTATGACTATAATGTTCTAATACTTTATCAAAATCTCGAATATGTTTAGTGATTATATCAATAATATTAGATATAATATGTTGATTTTTAATTTTATATAATTTTAATCCATGTTCTAAACAGCGACCATATTCAATATGATTTCTTAATAATATATTTTTTAAAATATAATATGAAAATAAATTAGAACCCTGTGGGAAAAATGATTTACATGGTTCGTTTATATTTTTTTTCATAATATCATTTATACTTTTTATATTATAAAATTTAAATATCTGGGTGCATATATAATTTGAATATTTAATTTCATTTTTGAATAAAGTATTTAAATCTATATTTATATATATACTTTTATAAATTAAATATATAACAGTTGCTATAGATTCAGTATAAGCTTCATTTATTTCAATTACATAATTTGTACAAAATAATTTATTAAAATCATCTTTTTTATCATTCGGTTTTATTAAATTTAAATCGCTCAAATTTGAATGAATAAGTTCATGTATTAACACCTTTAATACCTCTTCTTTACGATATAATATTATATTACCATTTTGCATAGGTGTTACAAAAGTAACTGCACTATTTATATTTTCAACACCTATTTGTATATTAGTTTTATTGTAAGCTTTATTGTAAACTTTTTCTTTCCCAATAGGCATTTTTTTAGATAAATCGCACTCATAATAAAATACTGTTTGTGAAAAATTATCTCTTCCAAAAAGTTTTTTCATAATACAAATTAAACGAAACATATGAATTATAACATCTGGAATATTATTTAATTTAACTGAATCTTTTGTAAAATAATTTATTGTATTATTTTCATATGTATATATAGTTAAATACTTTAACTTATTAGAAATATAATTTATTGTTTTTTTTGAAATAAATTCAATATCATTTAGTAATTCATTATTTTTATCAAACGGTTTATTTTTACAACTTATTTTTTTTAAATCTGCTTCTACATTAGTTTTTGAATAAATATCTTTTATTGAATTGGTCAATTTCATAAAAAAATTATTAGATTGAATTGGTACAATATTTTCATTATCAGTAATAATTTTTTTATTCAAATATTTAATAATATCATCTGAATATTTTGATTCAAATATCATAATTAGGATATTCTTATATATAATATATATTATATATAAACTATAAATATATAATTCAAATAATTCAATAATACTATATTTTATTCATTAAATATCTCTTCAAATGAACAATTATAAGCAATTATATAACTATTATCAATGTTTTCGGTATTATCCTGTATTTTAACATTTTTTAATTCATTAATATCTTTTGGCAAAATAATATTATAAATAATATACAAATTCCCCGATATATCTTCGCCTTCATCATTTTTATATGGTAATCCTTTATTCATAATACGTTGAATCAAAGTATCTTTTCTACCTATCATATTTTCACTTTGAACCATTAAAACTTCACCATGTGGTAATATTATATCATACGTAAATGCTCCATATAATTCATTTAATGATATATTTTTAAATGTCAACATATCATATTCATTTACACGTTTAAATGAATCATTCTTTTTATTATAAATATTTACAATAACATCTCCCTTATATTTATGATTAAATTCTTCATTACCCATATTTTCTAAAAATACTTCTTTCCCATATATAGGAATATCTATTTTTTTTATTTTCCTTACATATTCATTCTCTTTTTTATTAATTTTATTTCTTTTAATCGTTATTGTTTTTTTAACTTTATTATAAATATCTTCAAAAGACACTTTTATGTCATAAACAATGGGTTCTGGTTTAGTATATATTGTATCAGTTTCTATTTCGGACTTTGAATAATTATTATTCGTTTCATTTTTTTTATATGATTCTTTTGATGTAAATATATTTGAAAATATGGTATTTAAACCCTCTTTAAATATATTTTTTGATTTTTTAGGAGGATTTTTATCTTTTGTATCATTTTCAAACTCATCATATATGAAATTATCTTTTTTAAAAGTATGTATTTTTACATGAATATTTCCAAAGGGAAATCCATTATTATCACTTCCCACAAAGTCATTTATATCAATATCATTTTCATATCGCATATTCATAAAGTTACTCATATGTTGTTGAAAAATATTATTAAATGTTGAAAAAGGATCTATACCGCCTTCGCCAAAATCAAACATATCACTTGAAAAACCCATCCCTCCTCCAAAATTATCATATTGTGCTTTTTTATCCTTATCACTTAAAACACTATATGCTTCGGCAATCTCTTTAAATTTTTCGTCATTACCATTATTTTTATCGGGATGATATTTAAGAGCCATTTTTTTATAAGATTTACGTATTTCTTCGTCTGTCGCATTTTTGTCGACCTCTAAAATTTTATAAAAATCTTTGTTTTTTTCTTTGTCTTTTTTAATAGTAGACATTAAAATAGTATACTATATAAAATTAAAAGTTTATTTTTAAATATAACGCAATTATCGAAATATATTTGCAATACCTATTATTTTTAGATATAAAATATAAATATTTCATTTTATACAATTTTCTATACAATTTTCTATACAATTTTCTATACAATTTTTATAAAGGTGTATTTTATAGAGTGTTTTATCGAACAAAGTTTTTATATTTGTAAAATATATCTCATCATTTCGGATACTCCATTTTCACCGTATACATTATTAAAATGCGGATATAATATAAGGTGTTGAACATCATGTGGAACTTGGCTCCACTCAATACTATCTATACGGTCCCAATCAAGATTTAATGGGTCTGAATTCAGATAAAATACATCTGTAAGCATTTTAGGATGATTTGTTGCCATAAATGTTTGAATCGAAGCGAATGAATTACTGAATCCAAACGGTACTGGTATCATTTTTGTAAATAATGCAATGACATTTTCAGAAGACATTCTACTGAATATATCGACAAGTTCTTCATGAGAACTATATTTAACTAATCTTTCCCACATTAGATTGGTTCTTTCACATATCTCTATCGCATTTTCATGGACATATGGAAAATCAAAACTTTCAATTAAACGTTTAATTGAATCCATAATGTCATTTCCAGAAAATTTAATAGAAATCAAATTACGTACACGTAGATGAGTTGGGTTATATTGAACCATCTCTAATGGTTGTTCGTCGTTTGTTATTAATCGCATAATTATGTGTGATTTAATATATATTTAATATATATTTAATGACTATTAGAATAATTTTTTATCAATTTTTATATATTAAAAAAACTATAACACTTTTTGTAAAATGAAAATATGTTTTGTTATATAGATTTTATAAATGTGTTTTATTGGAAAAAGTTTTGCACTTCATCTTTTAGTTAAAATATATTTCATCATATTGATACCTGGATTTCCTGTTCCAAGATATTCATATTTGAAATATGGATATAATATAAGGCTTCGCACATCATGTGGGATATAATACCAGCGAATATTATCAATAGAAGTCCATACAGGACACTTTGGATTTGAATTAACAAAAAACAACAATTGAAGCCTTTCAGGAAGATTCTTTGCAATAAATTTTTGAATGCAAGCCAAGGAATTTGTTTCTCCGCAAGGTATTATTTCTTCAAATATTTCAAGAACTTCTTTATCAGTCATCTTATTAAAGATTTCCTTAAGCTGTTCTTCAGAACCGCATTCAAGTAATACCTCCCAAAACATATGAATTTCTTGGTAGGTCTTTTTGGCATTATTTATCCATTCGGATTCTTCTTCAGTCGCCTCATACGCATTACAATAATTTTCATGTACTTCGTTAATATACTCCATGATATCACCAGCTGAAAGTTCTTTATTCAAGAATAATTCACGCAAAGTGGTTAGATAATCGGCGTGCTCATCATTTCCTTCAATTATTTCATGAACATTTTGTTCTTCTATACAATTGAAGATATCGTTAAGTTCGTGTATAGAACTACAATCAAGTAGTCCTTTCCAAAACTTATTAATATATTCGTATGTCTCTTCGGCCATGGTTCGTTATTGTTCTTTACGTATTAGGAAATCTATTAGATATAATAAAACACTTAATCTCATTATTATACAAATTATTTTCAAAATTATTTATCCATCAATTTTTATATATATTAACTATATATCTATTGTTATAACAGATATTATAAAATATTCCGCATGTAAACAATCTTTATTACCGTTTTTAAAACGTTGATATGTTTCATTATATAATTGTATTATTTTATCTATATAGTCATTGTTATCTTTATATTTGTCCACTGTTAAATTAAAAATATATTCAATTAATTCATCCATCGGAACGAGGTTAATATACATTTGATGAATCAATTCGCGAATTTTATTGATAGAAATAAATGTTACTTTTTTACTTATAATATCGCCTAATTCTTTAAACTTGTCATAATATATAAAATTGAAATGACTATTAGTAACTATAAAAAATCGATAATAACCAAATATTTTTTTTAAATTAAGCTGCCTATTAATATTACTATTATTAATAATATAATCTATATCAGTATCATTTATATTATGATTTTTCTTTAAAGAATAATTTTTAATACACGTTTTTATGTCATCGAATTTTGGCATAGGGACTCTAATGGCAAGACATCGACTTTTTAATGGGTCTGAAAAATTATCAAAACTATTTATTTCAAAAATAAATCTTGAACTATGATAATTATTTTCAATTAATTTACGCATAGATAATTGTGACTGTTTTGATAATAAATGTGCGTTTTTAATAAAAACTATTTTTGGAATATCTAAACCAATATTTCGTGTTTCTGTATAATTTTTCAAAAAATTTTGAATAAATATTTTGTCATTAGAACCCAAATTAAAAATATCTACTTCTACATGATAAATAGATGATTTATATGAAAATATTTTTTTATCATCTTCAAAAGACATATTTTTTAAGTCATATACCTTTGAGCTATTAAAAATACTTGCTAATAATGCATATACTTTAGTAGATTTACCTGAACCAGATGGCCCATAAAATAATAAGTTATTTAATTCATCTATATTTATATTTTTAAATAATAAAAGTGTATCTAATTTAAAGTAAAGATCTTCTAAAAATGGTTTATCGTCGAAAAATGAAATATTCATATGTATTTATATGTATTTATTTATAATTGTATCAATAATTATTTAAGTATTATTTAATAAAATAAAATAATAAAATAATAAAATAATAAAATAATAAAATAATAAAATAATAAAATAATAAATAATAATAAATTAATAATAATAAAATAAAATTTAAGAAATTATACATACATAATCACATCCAACTTTTACATGCGTATCATTTAATTCCGTTTCTTTGTTTGATTTTTTTATGTTTATATTACAATTTAACTTTTGAAGCATGTTTTTAATACTCTCTTCATCAAATTTTTTTAATTTATCACATGATATTTTTATATTTTCTTTATCATTTAATTCATCTAACATTTCATCGATTGTCATGTTTTCTACTTTTATATTATTTTTATTATCATTTAATTCGTCGAATAAAGATTCAATAGTAGGAATTTCAGAAAAAACAACTTTTTTTTTACTTTTTTTTTTATTATTATTTTTTATTTCATTAATATTATTTGTAGAATCATACTTAGTCGATTCAGTTGATAAATCATCTATTATATTATTATCTTTAATAATTATTTCCGTAAAATTTGTATCATTATTTGTATCATTATTTGAATTTTCCATTATATAAAAATAATTTATATAATTATTTTTTATATATAATAAATAAGATTAATTAAAAATAAATATTAAATTGTTATAATTCCAATTATTTTTTTCATAAATTGTTCTCTATATTTTTGTTCACTCATTCTTGAAATATGTTCTTGATTTCTAATAAATTCATCCATATCTGTTTCATTTTCATTATATAAATTAACCGATAAATAACAATTTTCAATATTTTTAATTACAGTATTTTTTATATAAGTTCCATTTGAATCGTCATCATTCATTTTATCATCAAGCCAATATTGATATTTTTTTTTAATTTGACGTATCGGATATTGACTTTTATCTATATTATCAATATACATTCTTTTAAATATTAATATATCACCTTCTAATGAACACATTGATAAACATTCTTTTATATATTCTTGGTCTATATTAAAATCTTCAACGCAAACATCACGATATAATGAATTACTACTTTTTTTAGTTTTAATTTTATTTATTGATTTATTTAATTTTTTACAACTAATATTATTCAATGCACTTGATTCTTTATCGATAGAATTATCATTATATGAATCATTATATGTATCATTATATGAATCATTATATGAATCATTATATGTATCAAAATGAATATTTGATTTCATATTTTCAAATGTATAATTTTCATATGAAGCATTACTATTTTTATTTTCATTTTCATTATTTTTTGTATAATCATTTATTGTACCTATTTCATTTATGTTATTCATTGTATTCATAGAACTCTCAGTATTAATTTCATTTACTTTATTAATATTATTAATTTTAGTTTCCTTTATAAAATTATTATTAAATGTATTATTAAATGTATTTATTGAATATTCGTTATTGTAATTATCAATTTCATTTTTTATTTCAATAAGGTTTAAATCATTTTCACGTTTTTCATTTGATAAAGCTATCTCTTTTAACAATTTAACACTTTTTGACGAAATATTTTTAAATAATTTAGATGAACTACTTGAATTATTTAATAATACACCATTATTTGTTTTTAATAAACCGATTAACTCTGCTGTTAATTCAATATTTTTATCAATTTTATTAGAAATAAAATTTAATTCTTCATTTAATGTATTCATTTTTTTATTAATAATATATGTTATAGTATCACGAATATATTTTTTAATATCTCTTTTATCATCTAAATCATCATTCATTTTTATATAATTATTATTAATTTTAATTAAAACTATTTTAAATCAAAATATTTATTAAAAAAAATATATATAAAATGAATATAAAAAATTTTATATAATAATATATAAAAAATGCTATGTAAATATTGCCATTTAAATGGACATATAATTGATAAATGCCCAACAATAATATGTAAAAACTGTAAAGATATAGGACATCCACAGTGGTTATGTAAATTAAAAAAAAACAATAATAATAAAAATAAAAAAACAAGTAATAGTTCTAATTTAAATCAATCAAGTAAAATGAATAATATTTATATAGAAAGTAATTTAAGAGAGACTGATTCAAATATATATAAAGGACAACAACAAACAAAAACAATTAAAAAAATAAATAGTAATATTAGTCTTGAAAGCAAATACTCCTTTACTGATGAAATAAAAAAAAAGAATGATGAAGAAGTATCTTCTATACAAAAAAATATAAATTATTATATAAAATTACAAGATAATAACTGGGGGAATCTTATAAATATATAGGTATTATTAAATAAAAGACCATATTTCATCTTCATTAATATTGTTAATATCACAATCTTTAACTTCTAAATATTGATGTGGATTATTATTTAAACATTGATTTCCAATGCATCCTGGAATATTTGTAGTCAAAACATTTGTTTCTGGTTTACTTAAGCCGATACATTTTAATTTTTTATCAGTTGATGCCGTTGTAGATATTAATCTATTTGTACTATCCCATGCCCATTTCTGATTATCATTATCTTTTGAGCATTTATCCATAAATAATTTACTTTGTGTGGGACTCATTGTTAAACATGATTGGTCATATTTATTAATTAAATTATTATTGACATCTAATTGCCAATATTGGAATGATGCAAAAGGTGAAAGATTATCTATAAAAGATAAACTTGAACTTGAATTTGTTCCATCCGTTCGTGTAACAACAAAATTATTTTTAATATTGTCTTCGCCTGTTGTACTTTTATTAATTAAACGACCAGATGCAATAAGAGTTGTACCAGCTGGTCCTTGTGGTCCTGGTACTCCTTGAGGGCCAACTAAAAGAGGACTTTGAGTCGCAATTAATGTTTTAAGTTGAGACTGATTAACTGATGATATCATATTTTTAAGTGAAGTATTATATTCATTATCATTACTTAATAACTTTTTTAAAACAGCATCTGTTGTTTCTAAAACGGTTTTATCAGTCGTCCACTGGTTTTGGTCAGATGATTGTGTTGCTGTCTCTGTTGTAGTTGTTAATTCTTGAGCAGAGTCAACTATATATCCACTTTTTGAAAATTTATCGTCTTTTTTTTCTTCTTCTACAATTTTATTTGAAAAATATTCTTCACTATCTATTTTAATATCAAGTCTATTTCTATTAATAATAATTAATAATAAAATAATAAATAGTATTAATAGTCCAATATATATTTTTTTAATATCCATATATATTTTATATATATAAAAATATATATATATTTCATAAAATTATAAATATTTTTTTAGCTTGAATTATATAAGTCTTCTACTTTGTTTACAAACACTTTTAATTCATCTAATGTATTTTTAGCCTCAATTTTAGAATTGTCTGATATAAGACCATTATTAACACTAAAAATATAAGATGGTGGAATATCAGTTAAAACAGGGTTTAAAAGTTCCTTTTGAAAATATAAAATATCATTATTTTTAATATCTTTTTCAACTAAATCATATGCTGTATCTGCATTGTCATATACATTTTTAAGAGATATTTTTTCAACAATATTATCTAATTCATTATTTTGCTTAGTAACAAATATTCTTCCACACCATATATAACATATAGAATAATTTAATATAGACATTACATTCTTTTCATCTTTATAAAAACCAACTAATACAAAATTATCTCCTTCATTTACATTCTTTAATTTGTATTCATAATAATAATTATCAATGTTTTTTTTATAATTAGTCTCGTATAATAAATTTTTATTACCCGTTTTAGAATTCATATATGTCAATAAAAAAACACTGCATTTTTCATATCTATCTGAAATATATTTATGATTTTGATTTTTATTAAATGTAATACTTCCTAAAATAACACAATCATTATTCATAAATGAATCTTGTTTAGTAGAACCAATATAAGTTGAAACATTTAAAGAAGATTTTGGTACATCATCTCCTTTAAGCCAGTTTTTCATCCATGGTAAAAGTCCATTTGATCTATTTTTCCACATATCATCCCATTTAATACGACCTTCTGATGTATAATAAATAGTATTTGCACAATTTTGATAACCATTATTTTCTAATATAAATATCTGTTTATTCCATATATACGAGAAACATAAACCAGATGGACCTTTTTCACTCGTACATTCAATGCTTAATTCATCTCCAAATTTTACATCTTCTATAAAATATTCTCCTAAATCAATACCTGAATGATTTGCAACAACATTATCATTCAATAATATAGAACATTTATCATTTGAAGCGATATATATATACATACTACTATCTACATTTACATTAAAAGTATTACATGTTAATCGGTCACTTAATAATTTATTAATGGGTGTCCCCTGATCACCCCAATTTATACTAATTGAATTATTTGTATTACGAGAACATCCAAAATATCTTTTATCAGGATTATTTGGTGATGATATTGTGAATAATGGATTATTTTCGTTTGAACCACATATTCCACATAATAGTTTAGGATTTGATACATATGCATTACTCATACATATTTCATCAGGAGTTTGTGTATCATTTGGATATTTTAATTTATAATCTTTCACCCATCCACTTTTACAATCACCAATTATATATTTTTTTGAATAATCTGAATAATTCGAAAATGAGTCATTTAGAACTTTATTATTCTTGTCATATAGAATTTTATAATATAATAATGCACATAATATTAATATTATCAATATTATTAGTATAACAAATTTATAACTACTATATGACTTTTTAATATATATTGTCATATCTATATATTTATAATATTATAATATTTTAATAATTTAATAATTTATTTCATAATTTATTATTTAATATTATTATTAAATATTAAAAAATTTTAATTTGAATTTCTATAAAATTATATCGTTAATATGAATTTTTTACCTCGTATATGAGGATTGCTCATAATATAATCTTCTTCATTTTTTCTATAAAAAACCGTAAATTCAACGCTTAAATCAAATGTTGAGTCAAGTTCAAAAAATAATTTGGATTTTATATATTCGGTTGTATCGTCTGTCATTTCCATATTTTTTATAGATATATTATAGTTTCCAATAATATCAAGCATATCTAATGAATGATTTGGATTTGAATTATTTTCGTTTAATTTTAAAAAAATATTTTTATCTTGATATTGTATAACATAAATTTTTAATTTTTCATTTGGATTTACTAATATTGAAAAATCAACATCCCTTATCAAATATGCCAAAAAATAATTCTTATTAATATCATCATATATTAAAGGTTTACTATAATTATATGTATATTCTTTGATAGTTTTATTTAAATCATTTATTTGATTCATGTTTTTAATAGTTTCTTTTTGAATACAAATACCAATATGCATAGATTATATTTTATAAATAAATTATATAATAATATATTTATATTATTTTTTTAAATCAATTTTTATTATAAATTTTATTTTCAATCATTTATTGAATTTATTTCATATACTACGATATTTTGGTCTTTTCCTTAAAGAGTTGATAAGGTGCAATATTTTTAGGTCTTAAGAAGACTTATCAATCACTCTTCGCAAGAAGTTTTTTTCGGTGGGAAAAATCCCACCAATAACTTCGTATTCGTATTCTCCTCTTTTATAGGAAAAACAAGAGCTATTATTAAACAAAGAATGAAAATAAACATTAACATAGTTAGTAAATAAAAAAGAAAATCTAAAAATAACATTTCAATAAATCTTATTTAGAAGAAAGGATAAATGATTTGAATTAAACTTAAAATTCATATAATAAAATATTTTTTTTAATTTTTATCTGTCAATTTTTTATATATTAAATTTTATTATATATAAACTATAATATTATGCATTACGCTATTCACTGCACATTTTGCATGGTACATCATTATCGTTCATCTTTTTTTTATTTATATTATTTTCCATATTAGGGTCAAGTGTTGTTCTTGTATTTTTGTGTGTAATTAATTTTTATTATAAATTTTATATTCAATCATTTATTGAATTTATTTTCTATACTACTTATATTTAGGTTTTCCTTTAACGTTCATTTGTACATTTATTGGGCTGACGGCAGTTTTATGCCACTATACTTTTTTTCCTCGTAAGGTAAAGTTATTATACGCAACCAATCTAAAGCAGAGAAAAGAAAAAACATGAATAAAAGTCGAAACACGTCTTCAGCATGTACACCTTTTGTATGCGACCATGCTATAACAGAGATAAGAAAAACTACTGATAAAACTTGTGACATTGAGGGTATGAATAAAGGTGTTCCCGTTATTTCCATCATGAATAATCCGTGCATTTTAATCGTTTGAATAATGATTGAATTAAATTATTTAAAAATTCATATAATAAAGTATTTATTTTAATTTTTATCTGTCAATTTTTATATATAAACTACAATATTATCCACCACGCTATGCACTGCACATTTCGCACGGTACATCATTATCGTTCATCTCTTTTTTATTTATATTCTTTGCCATATTCGGGTCAATTGTAAATTGTTGAGCTTGTGCTTTTGGTTTAGTTCTAATATAATATGAACCTGTTTTCAAACCACCTTTCCATCCATAAAAAAAAGCGCTCGTTAAAACACTTTGTGTAGGTTCTTCAAAAAATAGATTCATACTCTGGGTTTGACATACATATGGTCCCCTTGCAATCGCTTGTTCAATAATAACTTTTTGTTTAATTTCCCATACGGTTTTATATAAATTCTTTATATGAACAGGAATTTCATCAATATTTTGAACAGACCCGTTATTTGCAATAATCTTATTTTTCATATCTACACCCCATAAACCACATTTCATTAAGTCTTTAACAAGATATTTATTAATAACAATAAAATCACCAGCCATAGTTCGTCGTGTATACATATTACTCGTAAAGGGCTCAAAACACTCATTATTGCCCAATATTTGTGACGTTGATGCAGTAGGCATCAATGCAATCAATAAACTATTAGCCACTCCATCACGCATTACTTTGTTGCGCAGGGATTCCCAATCATATCTGTCACTCGGTTTTACGCCCCACATATCAAACTGGAAATGTCCAAATGATAAAGGTGAACCAGAAAAAGTACTGTATGGTTCAGTTTCACATGCAAGAGTATGTGATGTGACCATTGCACTATAATATATTGTTTCCGCAATCTGTTTATTCAATTCATTCGCTTCAGGACTATCAAAAGGTAATCCCATCATAGCATATACATTCGCAAGACCTTGAATACCTAAACCTAATGGTCTCGATTTTTTATTTGATAATTCCGTCTCTGGAACGGGATAATACGTTACATCTATTACTTTATTTAAATTACGTATAACAACACCAGTTACTTCCATTAATTTATCAAAATCAAATTTTGGATTACCTGATACATCATCGGATATTACAAAATTTGGTAGTGAAAGAGAAGCAAGTGTACATACGGCATATTCTTTATTATCTGAATAAATTGTTATTTCGGCACAATTTCCTGCAAAAACTCCATTAAATATACCTGCATTCCTTAAAGGCTCATTAAAACAATATGTATCTGCAACTTTATTTTCATCAATAATTTCAAGAACTTCTACAAATTTGGATGGATTTTGCTTATTATTTAATGTTTTATTTATTAATAATCTTTTTGGATTAAATCCATTATTAATTAAAATATTTAATGCTGTTCCATTAATAATTAATCTATATGATTTTTTACAGTCATATAATCTTTTTGAACCATTTCCATCAGGTAATTCTCTTTTACCTTCATTATGCATAATTGAAATTTTTGATTTACATCCGATTGTTTGTAACATTAACATAACTTTAAGTAAAAAATCTTTATGTATTGATGATATTTGAATATTTTGAACGCCAAAAGAATTTGATAAACAACCATCTGAATCACATAATCCTTCCAACCATTCTAATTTTGTTTTTATTGAACAATTTATTGGTACTGAATATTTAGGAGGAATATCATCAAATAATAATACATTTAATTTATTATTAATTATTTTACCATGCGAATAATAATGTAAATGTTGTAATAAATTTTTTTTATCACCGTATAAACATATTATTGGTAATTTCTTATAAGAAATTCCTATACATTTATCAGTTATAATTCCTTTTTTATAAAATGTTTTGTGTTTTCCGCAAACACAGCTATTATTTAAAGATTTATTTGAACATTTATTATTTTTATTATCATTAATCATATCATATGTACCATCACCTGTATGAAAACCTGATGTATATGCATATTTGAATAATTCTTCTTCTTTTTCATCATAGTATTCAATAATAGGATATTCACATTTTACCAATTTCATATTTTTTATCAGATCTTTTGCATTAATTTTTTTTATAGATTTTGATTTTAAAATATCACACTTTAATTTATTTTTTATATATTTAGATTGAATATAAAATTTATGATATTCAGTACATTCTAAAAATGTACCATCACTAAATAATACTTTTATTATTTTTTGATTTTCACCAGTTTTAACTATTTTAGATAGTGAAAATTTTTCTCCATTCCATATATATTGCTCTGAATTTGAAATATCCTTAATTTGTTTATAACCTTTATCAGTTAAAATAAGAGTTTCTCCAACTACACACAAATTACTATTTTTAACAGTTCCCATATTTTTTTGATTTGTTTTTTTATTAATGGCGTCTTTAAAAAGGATATATGGATTACCCGTTTCAATCTGACTTGTTAAAATATAATTCCATACCTTTCGCGCTGGAATAACTTTACGCGCCATACCCGTATCTTCATATTTTTTATACAAAGCCTCGAATTCATCACCATATACTTCCTCTAATCCCAAACATTCGTTTGAATCAAATAGTGACCATTCTTCATCTTTTTCAACTCGTTTCATAAAAAGGTCTGATATCCATAAAGCCAAAAAAAGATCACGCGCCCTTTCCGATTCTGCACCCGTATTTTTCCTTAATTCCAAGAATTCTAATATTTCAACATTATGCGGTTCAATATAAACTGCAATCGAACCAGGACGTTTCCCAGACTGATTTATATGACGAGCGGTTTCATTCAGTACACGACACAATGGTACTATCCCATTAGAATATCCATTCGTCCCTTTTATATATGAATTTTTAGAACGTATTTTACTTAATGAAAGACCAATACCACCTGCACAAGCCGATATTTCCGCACAATCACTAACAGTTTTATAAATCCCTTTTACAGAATCTTCCATTCCAAGCAAAAAACATGATGCTAATTGTCCCCGTGGAGTTCCTGAATTATACAATGTAGGTGTTGCATGTGTAAAATATTTACTACTCATCAATTCATAGGATTGAATCGCCGATTTTAAATCATCTTTATGAATGCCAAGTGATACACGCATGAATAAGTGTTGTATGCGTTCAATTACTTTTCCATTAATTTTCATTAAATACGCTTTTTCAAGTGTTTTAAATCCAAAATAATCAAACAGATAGTCCTTTTCATAATTGATTATTGCATTCAGTTTGTCCTTATTTTTCATAACAACATCATATACATCATCTGCTATTAGAGGATTTTTATTATTATGTAATAAATACATCGTTTCTGAAAAGGATGGTGATGTACACTTATGATTATTTGAAATAATAATTCTACTTGCTAAAATACCGTAATCAAGATGGGTTGTTTCCATTGAAACACAAATTTGTGCGGCAAGTTCATCAAGTTCTGTTGTGGATACATTATTATAAATTTGACTACATACTTTCTGTGCAATTATAATAGGATTTATATCATCACTCAATCCATTACACAGTTTTTTAAGACGCCTTGTCACCTTATCAAAAGAGACCTCCTCTTTATTACCGTTTCGTTTAATAACACAAAAAGAATTACTTGACATATTACGTGATATTTATAATATATATAAATTGTGTTTAAATATATTATTTTTATATTAATTTTTATGATTTTATATTTAATTTTTAATTATTTTTTATGATTTTATAATTAATTTTTATGATGATTATATTTAATTTTATAATAAATATTCCCAATAATAAATTAATATAAAAAGAATTTTATAATATAAATTACGGATAAGAACAAATAATCAAAAAAATAAAAATTGAAAAATATATTTTATAGATTTAATTAGTTATTAATTTAATACTATTAATAATATTTTATGTCTAACGTTGAAACAATTGAAAACAATCAAACTAAACAGACTAATAAGTCTAAAGGAAAGAAGTCATCCAAAACTGTAAAAAAAGTTGAAGATGATGAAACTCTTTTAAATACTCCTATTTTGGAAGTAAAAGAAGAAACACCTGTTTTAGAACAAGTTACTCTATCAAACGAAGAAGAAAATACTGATATTTCAAATGATGAAGATTCATCTTCAATAAACGAAACAGAAGATGTTTCTAATCCTGAAGAGGTTTCAATTCCAGAAGAATATCTAAATAATCTTAAAACAGCCGAAGTTTCACTTGAATTTTTAAGTAAATCATCATTAAAAAATTATGTTATTGATAAGGAATTCTTTTCAATACTTTCATCCGTAAGCAAGAAGTTAAATAAATATTTTCATACATTTAATCAAGGATTTAATGATTATTTGGTTAAAGAACAAGCAGTTGTTATTAAAAAGCAATCTAAATCGAAAAAAACAAATAAAGTCATTGATAAGAGTAAACGTGCAATAAATATTCTACAGGATACTTATCCAGAGGTTTTAAAAATCATGAAACTTGATAATGGTGTTCAGTTAAGTAAAACAAACATTATACAATTTATTAATACATATGTTAAAAAGGAAAAGACAACTGGAGACAAGAATATTTTTGTTGAAGGTGATAATAGATCATTTAATATTATTGGTGAAATAAAAGAATTATTTGATTTTGTTAGAACTGTAATGATTGATAGAGGTGATATGCAAGAAGATGAAGAATTTCCTAAACAACTTACATATACTGGAATTTTTAAATATCTAAAATATTGTTTTCCAGTTATTCAAAAATAAACTCTATAAACTCTATATAATAATATAACACCTATTAAATAATAATTAACACCTATTAAATAATAATTAACACCTATTAAATAATAATTAACACCTATTAAATAATAATTAACAACTATTAAAAAAATTTATATAAAAATATCTTTTATTTTTATATTTTATAAAAATTTAATTATCATAAAATTAAAATCTCTAATGCCAATGGTAATGCATATGATGTATCTTTATATCGACCATAGCATAAAGTTAAAAATACTTTACTTATTAGTTTATTATTTGAATCATAATAAGTATATAAATATCCATCTAAAGCCGTAGAATCTATTCCAAAATTAGGATAAAGTGCCGATTTAGGATATTTTATATAATTTGAATATGATATATTATTATATTTTATATATCCTAACCAAATACCGTTTGAATTACTAAATCCATTATTAAATTGCATAATAAAATATTCAACTGAATCATATGTAATATTTTTAAATGCTGGAATGGTAAGAATATAATTGTAATACGTTATTGGAGAAGGATTTAATATATCGATATAATAATAACTATATGTTGTTGTATCTATACTATTTATATTATTTTTCATACTTTCATACGGTAATTTTAAATAAAATACAAATGCCGTTAATTTACTGTTAATTATTACACTTTTTAAATATGTTATTATATTTCCATATGTTTTTGACATAATACTTATAAAATTATTCAAATATTCTTCTAATGTAATAGTATTTGGAACAACGCTCGTCGCACTTTGATTTGGAACATCTCGACTTAATGAATATATTTGGTTATTATAAAATATATTATATAATTTTAATAAAATAGGTATATTTAAATCTAACATATATGGTTTTTTACAATATACTTTATTTAATTTTAAACAGTCTAATTCAAATAAAATATCTCTTATAACTTCAGTTGTATAATCTAATACTGTATATATATTTTCATAAAATAATATAACTATTCCATCATCATTAACTTGATTTGGTGCTGTAAAATTATTAACTCCTGATAAATATATATCATGAATATTATTTGCGGTTGAAGGATCTATAATTGATTCAGGATTGTTTGATTCATTTGTATTATTTAAAAACATATATGAATCATTAGGATTATTTGTATAAGAGAAACATGAAATAGTAATATCCCATTCGATTTTAAATGAACTAATAATTTTTTCTTCATTCTCTGAAAAATTAGACAATCCTATATAATTTTGAAATTTAAACAGATTTTTTATCATTGAATTATCAGAATATATTATGTCAAGTAACTGAATTGCTGTTGTATCTTGTCCATAATTAATTATCGTATTTGTTTTAATATAGTTTTCAATGTTTTTAATTCTTTTTATATTTTCATCAATTTTATCTTTATTAATATAACTTGCAGGAAAATTAAAATATAAATATGATTTTATTATTTCCTCTTCTAATAAATATGGAAAATAATTTCTTACAAAAGATTGACTTATATATAATGGACATACATTCGGAAATTCAATTTTATTCTTATAATAACATTTTCTAAAAAGATTTGGTATTAAATATGATAAGTCTATAACACTTTTATTAACAGTTGTTGTTATACCAAGAATATTCTTTTTAATTAATTGATTATATCCAAAAGAACATGTATTATTATTATAATTATCAACTATATCATTTATTTCAGAATGAATTTCTTCATTATTTGTATTATCATAATTATATTTTATAAAATTTATAATTTTTTTATTTTCTCTTATATAATTATTATCTTCATTATTAATTATTGAGTCTCCAAACATATTATAATATTATAATATTATAATACTATTTTTATATTAAACTAGAATTTCATATATAAATTATAATCTATATGGACTAATATAATTAATAAACTGTTTTTCTGATTTAAAATTATTTGAATAATATTTCTTTTGAAAAAGAGAACATGACTGTAAATTATTAGATTGATAATAAAAATATTGACTTATATCTAATACCATTGATAATGCTATTTGCGACAAATATTGCATGTAAGAAAGAGTTGGTGAAGGTTTCCAATATAAAATCATATATCTATATTCTTCGACTTGTTGTGAAAATGATAAAACAGTTTTTTGAATATTATTTTCTTTACCATAATATGTTAACCATGGAATTGTATAATAACAACCGCATTTTTTATTACTACTTAATTGATTCGCTAATTTAAGTGCACTATTATATCCAACAAATTGATACATTAATTTTGGATGAAGTATAAAATAATCCATTATTTTTTCAGTTTCTTTAGAAAGTGTTAAATCATATATTTCTGCTGGTATAATTGCTTGGTCTATTTCGGATGTAACATTAATATTTATTATTTCTTTAGAACTCATGTAATACTATATATTATAGATAAAATTATTATTTTATTTTATATTATAATTATTTTTAAATTTATTTTACAATTTGTTTAACAATTTATTTTACTTTCAACTACTTATATCAATTAACCATAACATAAAAGCAAGTATTAAAATTAATATACCTACATATAATAAATTATCATCTTTAGTTATAATTAAACCGAGTTTATTTATATCTTTATCAGGATTTTTATCTGAAAAATAATTCGACAAATCATTTACTAATTTAATATATACATCGCTTGATTTTTTTGCCAATAAATATAATGACATATTATAAATTTTTTTATTGTCATTGTCAATTATTGATTTTTCATTACTATCATAAATATTTGAATAAAGTTTATTATATTGTTCTGCTATTTTTAATTTTTCATAATCTGTATAGTCTAATGTATAATCTTTTTTAAGGACATTTGATGAATAAAATGACATCTAATTATATATTATATTTCTTTATTTAATTAAAAAAATAAATTATATTTTTTATAATTTTTTTTATAATTTATTATTTATAATTTATTATTTATAATTTATTTTTTATAATTTTTTTTATAATTTTTTTTATAATTTTTTTTATAATTTTTGTTATAATTTTTTTTATAATTTTTGTTATAATTTTTTTTATAATTTTTTATTTTTCTATGACTTAATTATATATGTAAACTGAGAGTCGCTCTTTTAGAGTTTGTAAACTAAACAACATGAAAGTAGAAATTGGTAGAGTTAAAATATCAAAAGAATCAAGTAATTTATTAGGTGCGTCTAAAAAATTATTCAAAACAATATGTCGTGAAAAAAATGTTTTGAAAAATAAAAAACTATATGAATCTACTTTTTATATTCAAGAAACGACAAAAGGGTCTAAAAAGAAAGTATATGGACCGTATAAAGGAACTTGTAAAATGGGAAGTGATGACAAAAAATGTATTTTTAATGTTGTTAAATTAAGTTCTGGTAAGAAGATTAAAAAAGGCGGAGGTGGTGAAAATAATAATAATATTCATTCTAATCAAGAATCACTTTTAAATATGATAAATCAAAATGATTTTAATCAAAATAAATTAATAGAAGAAATAAATAAATGTGAAAATGTTAATATAGAAAATAGTTTAGGACAAACTCCTTTAATAATAGAATGTAGAAAAAAAAATTCTAATAAAAATATAATAATACATCTTTTATTAAAAGGCGCAGATGTAAATAAAGAGTGGAATAGGATGGTAAATATTAATGTATCTACATTATCGGAGGAATTTAAAATAATAAAAGTAACTCCTTTAATGTTAGCATTAGATCATTTTGTTGTTGATGAAGAATTAATAAATATTTTATTGAATTATAGTGCAGATGCAGGATATACAAATTCTATGGGTGAAACACCTTTAATAAAATATATTCAGTTATGTAAAGATATTAATAAAGAAATTGTTGAAATATTATTAGAAAAGGGTGCAAAAAGTACTATTAATTCAGTTGATTACGATGGTAATACAGCATTATACTATGCAATATTAAAAGAAGAAAAAAGCAAAGATAATAATTCGGTTCGTGGACTTGTTCAATTATTATTAGATAATGGTGCAAAGAAAAAGTATATGTATTATAATAGAAAATCTAAAAAAAATAGAGTATTAGAACTTAATTTAAGTGAAAGTATAAAAGATTTACCTAAAAAAAGAGAAAACAGTCTTTTTTCAAAACTTTTAAAAAAATTAAGAATAAGACGTTAATCCTTTACCAAAATAATATTTAAAATCGTTCGCACTGTATGCGATTCTTTAAGTAGTATTATAAAATTTTTATGTAAAAGGTCAAAAAGTAAATAAAGTATTAAATAATATAACTAATAAAATTGATTCTGAATAAGTTAATGTTTTGAAATTATTAATAATATCTTCCTGTGTTCTATAATCATTACTTAATGAATATATTAATTTAGGAACAAGATTATTATATAGTAAATAAACAATAAGACCTTTTAATAAAATCATTAATAAAATAATAATAAAAACCATAAAAGGGTCTCTACGTAAAGGCCTATATGTTTCCATTGATTTACCACCTTTCATAACAGAAGATGTAATATTAAATATATCTGGTATGTTGTCGAGTAAAATATTTGTAAATGTCATATATAAATAATAAATATTTTTTATTTTATGATATTAAATATATATTTAATATATTTAATATATTTAATATATAAAAATAAAACTTAATTTTTATTTTTTTATCTATAAAATATATAAATGCTTAATTATTTTGTTATTTTTAGTATAGTTATAATATTAATAATTTTAATAATAATTATTACAAAAAGTCAAGTTTCATCTGTAAAAACATTAGAAAGTTATGGCGAGTATTGTGGTAGATATATGTATGGTCGTCGTGCAAACATTGGTAAATTATTATGTAAAAGTGATAAAGGATGTACTTTAAAAAAATATACTGCGCGTGATGGAACAAAACATCCATTTTGTACGATTAATCCTGAACCACCATATGAAGGCGCGGAATATGATGATAATGATGAAGAAGATAGTTCTTGATTACATATTATATCATAATTTCATAATAATTAAACAAATCTAACTCTATCATATATCATATCTCTATTAAAACCAATTTGATTATAATAACAATTTTCAGAAATCTTTTGAGGATATGGAACCATATCAAAAGTTCTATTTCCACAATCACTATTAAATGTATTTGGTTTAGGAATATAGTTATTAGTACATTGTAAATAACTTCCATTTACAATAGGACATTCATAATGGCGCGAATCATAACACTGTTGTGTATTTAATGTTGGGACTTGACATTTATTTAATGCAGTAAAGTCTACGCGTGAAAGATGGTCTGAATATGAACTAAAACCCGATTCTTCTAAAACATTGTATATATTATTTTTTTTAACATATAATAATGACAACCATAATAAAATTAATATTAAAAATATTGTGATAAAATAAATAATCATATATAATAAATCAGATAATTATTTGAAAAATATATAATTGAATTTTATATAATTGAATCTAAGTTTCACAATTTATCAAGATATACTAAATCATCAAGTGTTTTTATACCTTCTAATTTATCCAAATCAATACATTTTTGAATAACTTCTGGATATTCAATATATTCATTCGGTTCATATAATTTGTGCCATTTATATTTTTCATCCACATGTTCATTTAAATGTTTTTCATATCTTTCAATTATATCATATAAACCTAAGTTTGAATCAATATTTTGTCTATACCATATTACAGTATGATGATATTTATCTGCAAATTCTTCAATCGACCCTCTAAAATTACTGTCATGCCACGGCGTAAATACTTCTCTTAAAAATACTCTTTTAAAATCTTTTATTTTACAATCAAATTTAAAAGGTATAGTTCTTTCTCCTGTATTAAATATTTTATGATAACTTAATCTACTATCACAAGATGGCATATCACCTTTATTAGTCCAATAAATATCGGGTGTATTTTTAAAAAGAAATGGATGCGGTATTAACCATATTTGATTTTCATCTTTAGGAGTATGTAAAAAATCTTTTTCTAAAAATATTATACATGTATAACAAAAAGTATATCCATCTTTAATTAATTTTAATATTGCATTTGTATCATTATTTAGTTTTTTAGAACTATTATTAAAATATATTTCGTCCGCATCTTGTATCAAGTAGTAATCTGCATATTTACGTGATATTTCAACAGCATATTTTCTTCTATCGCGTAATTTTAATTCTGATTCTATTATAATCATATTTAAATTCCATATTTTTTTACAATATTCTAAAACTTCTCGTGTTTTATCATCAGTACTTTTTTTAATTAAAACAATATATTGATATATAATATCTTTAGTACTCGCTATACTCAAAGCGACCATTTGTTGTTCATTCCAAACAGGCATAATAGATATTATTTTAGGCGGAGAAGTATTACAATTTAATTCTTCAGACATGATTGATTCCATTATATTTTCTTCCCTATATATTCAAAATTTAATTTATTTCTTTATATATTAACGAATATATAAAAAAATAATTATATAAATATATAAAATGTTACGTCGTCCCTATAATTCATCTATTAAAGAAAATATTAATAATATTTTAAAAAAAATAAAATATCATTTTATTGAGATAAATGAAATTAAAATACGATTTGGTTTAAATACATTAAATATTGATTATTTAATTGATAAAGGAGATTATATTATTGCTATATATAATAATTGGAAAGAAACTTCTATTACACTGAATGATAATACTAATTTTATAAAATCAGCTGAACATATATTAAAAAGTATTAATAAACCTATGTTAGTAATTTATTTATCAAAATGTGTAAATAATACAACAAATAATAATTTTAAAGATATTTTATCTGAAAATGGAAATAATTATATGTTGAAATATAATACAATATATTCAAATACACCAGAATCACTCATAAAAAAATTAAAAATAGTTTTATATGAAAATGAAATTTATATGTATGATAGTGATGGTGATGCTTTAATGCTTCATTAAAATAAATTAAATAACTTTAATTATATGTATTACTTTTATCATGTTTTTTATAATTATAGTGTTTTTTTATATTTATCTCATTTATTATATTTATTTATTTATTATTTTTATATATTTTTGTTATATTTATTTCGTTTTTTTGTTATATTTATTTTTATAAAAAATATTTATAAAAATAGATAAGATGCACAAGATGAGGCTCGAACTCATGACCTTTGGCTCATAAGACCAATGCTCTAACCAACTGAGCTACATGTGCTTCTATAATACATATTATAATTATTTCTTTAAGTCAATTTTTTTTATAACTATTTTATTATTTTATTGTTTGCAATAATTCGTTACAATTATTTTTATCAGAAATATATTTTATATGTGCCCATCCATTATTATATTTTATATAAACATCAAGACTTCCTTCATTTATATTTTCAATAATCATATATTGATTATTAGTATTATTTGAATTATTTGTATTATTCGTATTATTCGAATTATATGTAGATGTTACATAAGAAACCCTTTTATCTTTCATTTGAAAATATGGATTTTTATAAAAATTATTTACGACAGGTTCATTTATATAATAATTGCGTAGTGCACGTCTTTTTATAAGGGTTGATTCTGATACATTATATGCATTATAATAATTATCGACAGTATTATTTTTATTACATAAATCTGTTTGATTACCTAACATCAAATTTGCAATTTGTTCATAATTTGCCATAATTAACCACTATAAATATATGTTATTTTATTTTTCATTATAATAACATATCAATTCATATAATATAAATCATTCAAAATATTCTACTTCTAATTCATCTAAATCTAATATATTATTTTTGTTAAAATATATTGGTGTATATTTTTCATTTACATCAAATATTAATATTGGTGTTTCTTCAATTATATTTTTTTCAATAACTTCCATAAAAACTTCATCAAATATATATTTATTTTCGTTTATATCTTCACTTCTTTTAAAATTAATCTCAACTATTACGTCATTTTCATTAAAATAATTATTATCTAATATAAATGAAAAATTATATATCTTTTCAAATTTATTTTCATTATTATCACTACAATAATCTCTACAATAATCACTACAATAATCACTACAATAATCGCTACAATAATCATATACTACATAATCATATATAAATGAATTACCATTATTATCACTTATTTTAACTTCTACATTACGAATCGTTGTTTCAGAATTTATTTTTAAATATGATTTTAATTTATAAATCTTATCTTTTTTTGCTGAAAATGTCCATTTTAAATCATTATTAGAATTATTATAAATAATTAAATTATATAAATTTTCTTTAATTATTTCACACGGTTTTTCAATTTTTGTAAAATTTGTTTTTAAGTATTCAGGATTAATATCATTTTTTATATTTGTTTTAATTCCATTAAAAAAATTATTATAAATTTCTTTTAAATTATAAGTTTTTTTATGTTCATTTACAACTGTACATTTATTTTCTTCATTTAATTCGTTTTTATATGAAACGATAGAAGAATCATTAACTTTGTCATCTACACAATGATTATTTATTTCAGTATTGGAATTATTATTTTTTAATAAATCATTCCCGTGTATCGTTTCTACATAGACATTTTTTAATTTATATTTCTTTATAAACTTACATATAATTTTAAATACAAATAAAAATAATATACTTTTAAATACGTGGGGAAAAATCATTATATATCTATTATTTTTATATTTTTTATAAAATATTTTATAAATAATATTATTTATAAATTATTTTATAAAAATTGAAAAATATATATTTATAATACAAGTCTTCATATAATATATTATTTTAGTCCTATGTAAAAATATAAATATATTGTAATATTTATCCACTTACGTAAAATGTCATCAAATAACGAGTTTATTCAATCCAGAAAGAAGATGTTAGGAATATTACGTATGATAATTGATAAAAAATGGAATGATTCAAGTGAAGCTAAGAAATTTGTAATATTGAAATATATTGATAGGTATCTTTATTCCAAATCGGAATATATACACGAATATATTGATATAAAAACATTAAAACCGCGATTACGTGAGCTTTTTTCTTTCTTGAAACAAAGAAAATTAAATATTGATAAAAATTTTGTTTTTATAGAAGATATTTTAGATGAAAAATGCTCAATATGTTTAGACAACATCACAAATCCTTCTACTACATCATGTGGACATACATATTGTCAAAAATGTATATTAGAATTTTTCTATAGCAGTAAAATGGTAATCAAAGAATGTCCAATGTGTAGAGCACAAATCAATATGTTTACACTAAAACACCATGAAATTAAAAAAAGATTAAATATACCCAACGACGATTCAACAGAAACAGAAAAAACTCTAAAGAAACTGAAAATAGAAGATGATACTGTAGAAGATGATACTGTAGAAGATAATAATGTAACTATTCTATAATTTATTTTCTTAATAAATTCGTGTCCGTCGGCAATTATCACATTATAAATAAATTAAATGTTATAAGATATAATATTTTATATAATAATTATTTCAAATAATCGTAAAATAAAGATTTATTTTATTTTTTAATAATTTTAAATTTTAATATTTTTACTTTTTTAATAGTGTTTTTATTCCATAATATTCCTGTAAAAGTTCCCCATTTAGTATACCAATTTAAATAAAAATTCGCGTGTTTTAACATACTCTCTTTTAAATTATCCGCTTTATTATCTTTAGCCATTGGATTTATAAAAAACATTGTTTCGTCCTCTTTATTTTTATTCATGTCGCTTACATATAAGTTATTATCAATACTCACTTTATCACATGTTTTATCTAATTCACCTATATTATTCAATTTTTCCCATATATTATAAGCGAGTGACGTATCAATTATTATTCCGTCATATATTTTTTTTACTTTATCCCAATATATATTATATCCTACATTTTCTATAAAATATGAATATTTATTATGAAAATCAATAAGTTCATCTAATGTATTTATATATAATATCTTTTTACCTTTTGTTTCAATCTCATATATAAACTCCGATGTTAAAAAATTTTCATTAAAACAATAATCATCCGATTTTAACATAGCCCATTTAATCCAATTAGATCCACAACTCAACCATAATCCGTTTAATTCATTATCTATGTCTACATCGTTTATTTTTTCACTATTCTCATTATACCCAAATGTTTCATTTAAATTTAATTCTCCATTATCAGTTACATGTATAAACTTATTTTTATATTTAGTATCAAGTGTTTTAATAATATCTTTTAATGAAGTAAGTCGTTTAATATTATTATCAAGTCGTTGTTCGATACGATAATATAGATTTTCCATTATCAATACTATAATATAGTATTATATTTTTAAACTACTTTATATATTTTTTAATTTATAAAAAAATATCATTATATCATTGATTTTTATATAAAATTAAATTTTTGGTCGAAGTGTCTCTTTTTTCTTTAATTCGTTTTCAAATAAAATACGCGGACCACTTTCATACTTCATAGCTTTTTCTATATCTCGAACACCCTTAACTAATTTAAATAATCCCGGAACAATTTCAACAGAGGATGATTGGTCAGAACCCCAGTCATCATGACTTAAACAAATATGTCTTTCAAGGCCGTCTATTCCCATTCCTACTGCTGCAAAAGTACTTGTTAAACCGTATTCATGACCCGACCAATAAATTTGTTTCGTTGGGTATTTATTTTTAAGCCATAATATGTATTTTAAGTTTAACTCTTCATAAGGTGCTGGATAACAACTATTTGTATGCATAATAATATCAGGGTCACATGCATTAACACATTCTTCAATTTCTTCTTCTGTACTCATTCCAGTACTAACCATAAAAAGTTCAAACTTTGAGCGTGCATATTTACATAGTTCTAAATCCGTTATAAGAGCACTTGGAATCTTTCCTATTTTGGTATATTTAGCCATCAAATCAACGGATGGAATATCCCAAACGGACGCAAAAAATTCAACGCCTATTTCATGTGCATATTCAAATAATTCGGCAATCTGTTCTTCATTGAATTCGATTCGTTCTTTATACTCTAAATATGACATTTGTCCCCATGGTGTATCTTTAGGCTTATTTTTTTGATCTTCTGGTACACATAAAGAAGGTGTTCTTTTTTGAATTTTTATGTAATCAACACCTGCAAATTTTGATAAAAGCATCATCTTTTTACAAATTTCTATTGAACCGTTGTGGTTAATACCAATTTCTGCTATAATTTTTACCATTAATTTATTAAATATTAATAAATTACTTTTTAAGTAGTATTTATATATTTTATAAAATTAAATATTTATTATAAAAATTGACAGATAATTTATCAAGATTTTTTTTTGTAATAATTTTAAATAAAAGAAATATTCACAATATTAACAATACACCTTTGTATATTACTATTCTAAAATGGAAAAAACACCAGTATTTAAACCAAAAAAATTTGTCCTTTCACCTGAAATATTAGAGGTTATTGGACAAAAACACCCTAATCTACTTAAAATGGAGTATAAAGGAGTTCTAATCGAATTTAATGAAGACCCTTGTCATTTCATGGCTCACTTTACCTTCAGTCAAGAAGGTGACTACGACATTGCTCGTATTCAATACTTTCCTAGCGAGCAAGAAGTTTTTTACTGTTCGAACGAAAAGAATGGATTCATGACGTTCAAAAAAGGAGCGTATGCGGTGTCTTCTATGAGCGGTGGTTTCTCATACTACCAATTAGATGAAGATGGTGTTTTTATGGAAAAAAATGTGGATGATATTGCATCATACGCTGTTTAAGTGTAGACTAATAAAATTCTAAAATTAAGAAATGTTATGTATAAAATTCTTTTTAAAGAATAAAACTATTGAGAATATATTTATAAATTTTTTTACTCACAAGTACTTATATATAATAATAAATAAAACCATTAAAATCATACAATTATTCTATGATATATAACCTCCATTAACTATTTCAATAACAGATACATTATCATCTCTTATATGAAAATATGGAGTTTCAGGAATATATAATTTAAAGTTTGATGTATGTAAAAATATATGACATAATAAATCATCCGAAGGCAATGTTATACAATTATTCGTTGAACTACTAATGACACTTTCATTAGAATATTCTAATCTATAGTTTTCTTTAATTTCCAAGCGATTATGATACGATAAAATCGTTTGAGCCCCCGTTTTACTTAAAATATATGATGTACATCTATTAAAATATTTTTTTTTAATATTATAAAAATAATCATTAATTTTATTTAATTTTTCAAATGGATACCAGTCACTATATCCAATATGACAAACATCATAATTATCAGGTAAATTTATTAATAACTCTTTTAATTGATTAATATTGTTTAATAAAAATGCATCATCTTCTAATATTAAATATTGGTCATATTCATTATCATGTAATAATTTATTATATATATTTATTTGACTCCATGCACAACCTAATTCTCCCATTCCCATAATTTGCCCATTTATTCTTTTAGATGTATCATATACAATACTTGTTTTATTATAATATAGTATTTTAATATTATCTTTATCAGTAGAATATATTTTAATATCCTTTCCATATACACCATTATAAATTTCTACATTTAAACCAATTTTACTTAGTTCAACTATTAATTTTTCCATTTTATTAAATCTATCCGGAAATTCTTTTAAAGTTAATATAATGACTTTGATATTTTTTAATTTAGTTGTTTTCACATCATATAGTATAGTATTTTCAATAGGGCGTTTAAAACACGATTCAACTAATTGTTCAACTGATTGTTCAAATTTATTATTATTATAAAAATTATAATTTGGCATAAAACACTGTTTTAGACTATTTGATAAATAACATGCGATCCATGAAAATGTGCTCATTGATGATAATACTATATCCGCATTTTTAATAATATAAAAATCAGTCATCATATCATTTGATTCTATGTATATAGGTATATTATTATTAGTAAACCATATAATACATTTATTTAAAAAATCGTAATCACTTTGACTTTTTAATTTTTCAACAACAATTACATTTTTTAAATTAAATACATATGAATATTCATGTTTAATCTTGTTTAATATTTTTTCTAAATATTCATACTCTATAAAATCATGTCTACCATTAAAATCCCCTAATCTCAAATGCATTACAAAATTATATTTTTTTTTTTCATCCATCGTAATTTCACTAAAAAAATTATTTAATAAATACTTATTGTTTCCGCTACCATAATAATTATCTTCAAATATATAATGTTTGTCCTTATTTTCTTTTATCACATCAAATATTTCATTCTTATATTTTAAATATATATAATCAAACTGAAAATAACCATCTAATAATATATTCTTTCCAATCAATTCATTTATATTTTCAATATAATATAAGAAGTTAGAATCATTTAATACAATATTATTTTTAAGATATAATCCGTCATTTAAATTATTATCATCATTTATATATTCATTTGATTCTAAAATATCTATTTCAAATTTATTTTTAAAAAATCCTAATGTATTAAAACATTTTATATTATGATTATTAGAAGCTATTAAAAACATTTCATCTAAAGGCAAATTTTCAAAATATATGTCATTTGAATGTAAATCAAGACCTTTATAAAATATATAGTCATTTTTCATGTCATATTCGAGTTCTGATATATATTCATAATAGACTCTATCACAGTATTTTTTATTTTCATTAAATTTATCAATTCTTATTTTTAAAATACAATATGCTAAGTATCTAAATAATGCATTACCTACTCTACCAGATGGTTTTAAAACAATATATTTTTTAAAATTTTGATATTCTGGCAAAATGTATTTATTATAATAATTATTACAAAAATCTTTTTTTTCAAGATATATTGAACCATTATGTAAAACATGTATATATTCTAAGTCTTTTACAATATGAATCTTAAATCCGTCTAATTGTTTAAAACATAATAAATTAAAAAATATAACATCATATGATGAAACTCTTTCTATATTCCACTCTTTAAAATCTATACTATTGATAATATCTTTTGTTAATACATAATTACCTGTATTTAATAAAACACTAAATAGTTCATTATCTTTATAATCATAAACATTATATTTTGTTAATATCGCATTTTCAAATTGTTTAAAGTCAAAACTATTTTTTAATCTACATGGAGAAAATATACTATATTTAAAACTATTTTTCAAACTATTTTTCAAACTATTTTTATTAGTTGAATCCGTAAAAGTTGAAATTATATTATAAATATATTTTCTTACTGTATTAAAATAATTTATATCTGCAAAATTGTCTGAATCAATAAGTGCTATATATTCACTCTCTGCATATGAACATACTTTTAACTTATTTAAAAACACTCCCAATACTTTATTGTTTTTATAAATTTGGAATCTTTTATCAGTTTCAAGTATTTCACTATATTCATCAAATATTTTATTGTAATCATTTCCATTTTCGCACGATATAATTAATTCATGTATAATACCATTATCTAAATATGTTACATATTCTTTTAGATAGTTAACTAAAAATTTATCGTATCTATCTTTAGTTGGAATGCATAATGATATTTTAATATGTTTATATAAATTCGAATCAATCAATTCTTCCATATATTAATTTTATTATTAGATTAAATAAATATAAATATAACGAAAATCTTTCATATAAGACGACGATTCTCTTATAAACAATAAACTTTTTTACGTTTTTCTAATTTTAATTTTATATCTATCAAAAATTGCATGAATCGTTTTGGTAATTTTGAAAGACGTGTAGTACTTTCTCGTTGAGTTTCTTTCTTTACTTTATATGTATTGTGATTTATATAATCCATTTTATAAATAGATATATATCTATTGTTAGGTGAAAAACTATTTTTATCTAATATATTTCCACTCATGTAAAATAATTTGTAATGATATATATTATACTTTATTTTTTATATAAATCATTTTATCTATAAAAATAAATGGATATTTATTATAAAGTTCTTTATAAAATTCAAAATCACCGCCATATTTTAATTCCCAAAATCCTGTACTATTTATATGTGTTGGTATAACACCACTTTGTGTACTGATTTTAGCATATTGTAATATAGGTTTTTTCCATACAATAGAACCATTTTCAAGTGTAATTTTGAATATATAAACTTTAGATAAATCAACACAATATCTACGTATATTATAAAAAGCATCTTCACACAAAGTATCATCGTCATCAATATGATATACGAAATCACCTTCTAAATTATTATATTTATTACGTATTCCATGTCCCCAATATCCTAAATTATCTTTTTCAACTATAATATTAACTTTACATTTAAAACCATTTTTACAAAATTCATTCACGATTATTGAATTCGTTGTATATTGGAATCCATCGAATACAATTGTCAAATAATCTATTTCTGTCAATTGTTTTTTTAACATATTTAGAATTATTAAAATTGATTTTTTACCAATAGTTGCAAGCAATACATGGAATGAATATCTTTTATTTTGTTCTTTTTTATAAGGACGGCCTTTATACAACCCTTCTATCAAATAGTTATTTATATATTCTTCACGTGTTCTTAATCCTGTAAAATACAAATATGGATTTAATTCTTTATATACAATCCAATCAAAATCATCTGGTAAAATATTATTCATATTATATTATTTCTAAAATATTATTAAAAAAATAACATAATCAAATAAATGATAATAATCATATTTCATAATTTCGTTGATTTAATATTATAAAGGGAAGGCGTTATATGTTATTAGGCCAACCAAAGTGTTAAGTCGTATTTTGAAGTATAGACTTTCTAAAGAGACGAGAGAGTATTTTCTATTTAATATTTCCTAAATGCTTCTCGAAAAAACCGACTAATTTATCTGCAACTTCTTCGGCAGTATTTGTTTCAATTTCAGGGCGACGAAGAAAACCATATTGCCAGAAAAGGTTGTCTATAAGATCAGCTTGTTTCCAAAGAAGTTTTGTTCTCTCTTTACAGGGAGAAAGATCAACAAAATTAAACCACGAACGTTTGTGTATTTCAATAAAAGTGGCCATTGGAATGCCTAAAAATTGTCCGTCGCGAACGGGAAAAAATTGATATTGCTGATGATCATATGACGACGTAAACATTTTCCCTTTCAAAAAAAGAATGAGAAAATACTTAAGTTCATCATTTTTTATATTAGAAAACTTATCTAAAAAAAAGATATTGTCGTATGTTATTCCATCACATGTGAAAGCATTATCTTCTTCAACTGGCTGTAATAGACGAAAAAAAGCCCAAATTGCTGTCACTATTTCAAAGCTTTTACTTGCATATTCTTTTACATGCCCATAATTTTTCGTTTTTACACTATCGTCAAAAAACGCACAATATTCAGGAAGGTTAGATAAATGTTCTTGAATTTGAGAAATATATTTTTCAAAAAGATAGCTTGTAGTAGGAAATTCACTCATTTTTTAAATGCATATATAGATAAACTATTCTAATAATAACTTTAATTATATTTTTTATGATAAAAAACCCATAAATTTTTTTAAAAAATGATTTTAGAGAAGTAAGAAGAAAACATATAAGAAAAAATACATGACGTGTTTATAAGAAGTATATTAAATAAAAATATATTTTATTATTATAAAAATCGGCATTTGAATTGTTGTCATAAGTTTAAACAAAAATTATCCGAACGCATAGAATAATAATATACATAAAAACATAATCATTACAAATATAAATAATTTTAAAATTTTTGTAAAATTTAGATTATGTTCATGTATATTTGAATTATATTCACTTTCTATGTCGTATTCATCCGATTGTAGTATATTAACTACATGTAAATTATTGTCGTAATTAATATTTTCGATGTTATCATTGTTAATATTTATTACACATTGATTTTTGTCTATACATATATCATTATATGCATCATCATCTGTATCATACGCAGTATCATTTTCACAATCGATACTATTCGTAGTATAAATTATATTTCCACAATTTATATCTATCAAAATTTCATCACTATTATTTTTTTCATTCATTTTATCCTGTTTACGTAAATATAATAATAAAAATAATGTAATTAAATTACAATTAAATTACAATTAAATTACATTATTTTTAACTATATTAAAATATATATGTTTTATATAAAATATTTATCAATTTTTATATAAAAATGGTAATAAATAGTTGAAAGCGTAAAAGGTATAATTGTTTTAATTTTATAAAAACATCGCAAATGTTCAACAATTTTCTAAATATTCTCTATTATTCATTAAAAAACGATAAATTTCGACAAATGTATTTGCAACTTTAGAAGCTTCATCTACATCAATTCTGTATTTAAGAAAAAACATGTCGATGCGTTTATCGTCAGGAACAATTTTCAAGTGTTCTTGTCCTTTTGTCCATTTAAATTTTTCGTCGCGTTGCTCTATAATGGTATAGTATCTTAACCAAGACATCGAATAAATACGAATAAAATCATAGTACTTATGACCAAGAAAAGTGTCGTTTTCATCATCAAAACAGTCGTTGACAAATGACAACGAAAATGCGTTCCCTCGTAAAAAAGCAAATAAAAACACTCGTATATCTTTATCTTCCATGTTGTACATTATTTTATCAATATAAAAACGGTTGTCATGAATTTTTTGACCCTGAATATCTATGTAAATAGATGATTCCAGCAATAAAACCCATCTAAAGATTGTTTCACCTATTTCAAAGAGTAGGTTAATGTCACTTTTTGAAAGTGAAAGTTCATTTACATCTTTATCACGAATACTATCCCAAAAAGAACAATATGAGGGAATGTGCAATATCTGCGCTTTTATACGAAAGAAACGTCTCTCGTAGTTCTTTTGAGCTTCGGTTATGTCATTGATATAAATCAAATCTGAACCACTATAAAGATCTTTATATTGGAAAGATGTACGGCAGAATGGAAGAATATTATCAAAAATTATTTCATGCGGAACCCCTATTTTCCGAAGTATATTATATATTTCTTCTAAATTATCTAATATGTTATACAACATTTTTAATACTTAGGAAGGGAATATTTGCTGAAACTGCGATGTGTTAGTGATATTTTAATATTTATTTTTCTTAAAAAATTCTCTATCAATTTTTATAAAAAACAATTTTAACAATTGTTTTTGTTTTTGTTTTTTAATGTAAATTTACTATAAACCTAAAAAGTGCAAACCAAGCTCGCATACCAACATACTCAACTATTGATGAGTTTCAAAAGGAACACCCGTTAAACTGGAGTTTTCAACATTACCAGCCTGTAGGAGGAATAGTTTGAACACCGCCAATATACTTCAATCCAGAAATTTGACCCTCAATCTTCATTGCTAACATAGTAATTTGATTTTCAAGCTCTCCTCTGTCTAAGTCTGAAATTTGAAGGTTCGAAAGTGCAGTTTCAACAGGTGATGTTGCATAATCTGTATTGAATTCCGCATCATAAATGTGCATCATACATGCCAACGCATAAATGTTTTGAAATAGGGCGACATTAGACGTTACATTTATTTTACTTAAATTGCGATAATCTAAATAGGCGGATAGCATTTGCTGAGCAAACTGTAAATGCCGATGTTTGAAATCTTGAGACGATCCATAATTTATTGTACCCAAATTATATTTTAGTGCGTTAAAAACGGCTCTAATTAAATAGCCCAACACGTCCCTTACAAATCTTCTTTTATCATCTGGTAAAGTTATTTCTGGCTTAGTCGACATTATTAATATTTTTGGTAAAAGTACACTTTCCAATTTCGTTGGAATCTAATGTGTTAGTAATATTTTTTTTTCTTAAAAAATTATCTATCAATTTTTATAAAAAAAACAATTTTAACAATGGTTTTGTATTTGTTAACTATTTACAGAAATATTTTATATAAACCTAAAAAGTGTAAACCATGCTCATATACCTACATACCTAATTATTGATGGGTGTAAAGAGGAACATTTGTCAAACCAGACTTTTCTACAATTGCCTCAATTTGAGAATAAATCGCCATTTTTAATGAAGAAATTTCAAGTTTAAGGCGCTCGCATAAGTCTGAAATTTGAATGCACGAAGGTCTACCTCTAACAGATAATGTAACATCATCTGTATTTAAGCTCTCATCATAATTTTCCATCTTACGTATCAACTCATAAATGTTTCTATATATATGCACGCACAGGTCAACGTTCGTTCCCATTTTTGCATTAAATGCTTCTAAATCGCGATATTCTGTATATTTGGATAGCATTTCGATGGATCCATCTATAATAAGTCTAGCTTGGGACAAATCGTTTTTTTCTGGATTTAGTACCGTCCTAAAACTAATTTGCGCTATAATAAAGTTTGTCAGTAAAAATGTCAGCCCTTTCGTTACAAATTCACTTTTTTTTTTACCACCCGGTAAAATTGTCACCAATTCAGTCGACATTATTAATATTTATTTTTATGATAAAAGTACACTTCAAGTTTTGTTAAAACAATGTAAACTAAATAATAATATAAACTAAATTTAGTTTATCAATAAATCTATCAATTTTTATAAAAACATTATAAAAAATTGAAAATTAATATAATTTATATTAATTATATATTTTACAATAAACTATAATAAAATGAATGATTTAAATAATAATATTAAACATATACCCGTAAATGATTTTTTTATTGGATTTGATAAAATTCAATCAAATCACTTAAATAATAATAAAAATGATTCTAAAAGAGTTATTGAATTAAAAGTTACAATGGATATGTTATGGAACTCTTTTAAAGATAAACGTTCTAAACCATTATATTATGTATTACGGGCTCTTATAGATATTATATCAGATTTTATTGAAGATAACAATATAAAAAGAATCATTTTAGATTATACTAAACTATTAGATTATAGTGAATATTTAACTAAAAATGAGTCATTCAGAGATGATTTTTATTACGTATTTTGTGCACGATTTTTTACTGGAAAAATTAATAGATTCTTTTCAGGAAAATATGGTGAAGCCATACCTGATGAATATTGGATAAATAATAAAGAATTTACGGATGTATATTCAAATTTTATTAATACCATTAAACCATCTGATGAACAAAATTATTCTAAAAAATATAAAGATGCAATGAAAACATTAAAATCGCACCTTGGTCTCGTATATACTTCTAAAAAATTTGAGGAAAATGTATTTAAAAAGATTCAAGAACAAATATATTATGAACAATTATATAAAAATGAATTAAAAAGAAAAAGATATGAAGAAACTAATATATAAAAACCTATTTAATATTTGTAAATAATTAAATTATATTAAATTAATTTTTCATAAAATAACTGTTATAAAGCTCAAATATTAATCTCTTTTTTAACACCAACTCTTCTTAGTTGTGATTTTTCAGTCTTTTCACGATTTTCCATTATAAACATTGTGGCTTTTTCCGCTTTATTTGCGTCTCTTAAATAATCTGATAATTTAGATATTAAATAATTTTTATTTAATGGTTTTGTATATAAAGACTTTGTAAATTTAATTTTACCATTTTTAGTATTTAAATCATTTATTTTATATTCATCCATAAAAGACATAATTTTAGGCGTCAAATCATTCTTTCTTTTTTTACGGTCTTTTATGGCATTTTGTAAAGTTATAATATCATCATCTATATTAAGCCATTCTTTAACATTTTCTTTAAATTGAACAAATTCATAATTGTCATCTGTCAATTCTAAATACTGTTCACCATCTTCATTTTGGTCATTATTCATATTACCACCATTATATGAATTATCATCATATGATGATATTGACGATACACATGATTCATTATCAATATTAGACAACTCATAAAAACTTTGATTTAAAGCATTCATTTTCAACGTTATTCTATATAAGATTTATAATATTATTTTCTTTACAAAAATTACGATTTAATTCTAAAAAATTAATTTTAAATAAAAATTTTTTTTCAATTTCCATATTTTTTAATATTACTTTTTTATTATTATACTTTTTAGGTAATTCAATATCTATTTTTTTTGAAAAATCATTATTAAAATATAATTCTTCAAATAATTTATCATCAATATCGCAGTCATTCTCAATAAACTTGTTTATAATCATTTTTTTCTCTATTTTAATATCATCTATAGAAAAAGATATATCTGATATAGTAAATAAATCAATATAATTATCAAAATTAATGGACATTGAATCTTTCATAGAAATATAAATATTCATATCATTTAAATCATATATATAAGGTGTTATTTTTTCATTGATTGAATTCAAATCACATATTCTAAATTCAATCATTCCACCATCAATCTCATGTGACATATAAAATTTATTAGTTGCTATAAAAGATTCATTTTTTTTAATATATTCTCGGAAAATAATATTTTTATCAATTTTATTAATTTTATTATTTTTATCCATTAAATTAATGTTTATATCCTCGAATGACTGGCTGTATTGCATTTAATATATTAAATACATAAGATTTTTATTTTATCATAAATTTAAAATTATAAATTATTTCTTGTATTTTTCTTAATGATTTTTAATAAACTTTTTATTTAAAGAAATTTTAATATATTTTTTTAGATATAAACAAATTATATACGACATTATGGAAGTAGAATATAATTATGATAATAAAAATATAATTTCATTAAATAATAATATTGAGCTTAATTTTGAAATAGAACAACCAAATAAAGAGTCAAACAGAAGAGAGAATATAATATTTAATTTAAAAAATACGATTGATAAACAGCGTTTAATAATATATGATTTAAAAAATGAAATAATCGTAAAAGAAGAAATGTACAATTATAATCTAATAAACATAAACAATGATTATACAAAATTAAATGATATATATACAAATATACTTATTGAATCTAATAAATTAAATTCTAAATTAGAAAAAAAAGAAAATAATAATTTATTAGAAGAGATAAATAATCTAAAATTAATAATTGATTATAAAAATAATGATATTGCTAAACTAACAAATATATATATGATAGAATTTACAAATATGGATGCTATTATTAAAGAGTATAAGAAAAAAAATATATTTAATTCATATTATTTAATAACTATAAGTATTTTTTTTATTTCATATATATTATACGATTTTATAAAGGTATAATATTTAATTATTTAATTTAATTATTTATCTAATAAATATATTATATGCCTGATAAAAATAAAAAAGTAATTAAAAAATCTTTAAAAGAATCTGTATTAGAAAAATCTTTAAAATCAAATAATAAAAAACGAAATTTAAAAAGGTTTAAACAAGAAATTGTTATTAAATTCTTAGAAATGTTGAATATAGTAAAGATTTATCACTGGAAAACACATAGTTATGCTACTCATAAAGCAACAGATGAATTATATGAAAGATTAAATGAACATATAGACCTATTTGTAGAAGTTCTTTTAGGGAAAGATGAAAGCAGAGTAGATCTAAACAAAATAAAAAGTGTTGATATAGAAGATTATAATGACGTATCTCTATTTAAAAAAAAGATAAATTCATATAAAATATATTTAATAGGTTTAAATAAAAATAAAGCTCTTAATTCTAAATTAGATTCTGACTTATTTACTATAAGAGACGATATATTGGTTGACTTAAATCAATTTTTATATTTACTTACATTTACTTAAGTTTTATAAAATTTATAGTTAAATATAAAAATAAATTAAAATATATTAATTAAAATATATTAATTAAAATAAATAAATAATTTATATAATGTTTGGAAATATTTTTTTTAAAAATATTTATTATTACTCAATTACTCTATTTTCAAATATAACATTAAATGCATTTATATGTGTTAAAAAAAATATTTTAAATTTATCTTGCACATTATATAAAATATTCATAAGTACTTATAATGAATGTGTTGAACGAAATAAAGATATTGAAAATCATAATGATATAGAAGATGATTACAATAAAATAGATAAAAAATACAGTTTTAATAATAATGATATTAAAATATATAATAGTTCTGAAAATAAAAATCTTTTAGATGATTCTAATTCTATACAAAGAAATAATCCTTTAATTAATAATAATAGATATGATAATTATTTAGAAACAGATTTAAAATATATTGAACCAGAAGTATTCTTTAATATAGGACAATCAATGATGAAATATGATAATTCAATTATATATAGAAATCCATAATTACATATTAACTACTTACGCGAATAATATTTAAAATCACGTGTATTGTGTAAGATTCTTTAAGTAGTATTATAAAAATATTATTGTAAAGAGTAAAAAATAATAATTATATGAATGCATAATATAAGTTTGAATTTATAATGCATAATATAAGTTTGATTATAAAAAATTAATATTTAATGATTTATTATAATATGGAAATTAAAAATACTCAATTTAAATTATTAATTAATTCACTTTTTGATAATATATATGTTCTAAATTTAGAAAAATCCATTGATAGAAGAGAACATATTAATAATGAATTTAAACGTGTAGGAATTCAAAATTATGAATTTTTTAAAGCAACGCCCCATGATTCTCCCGAAGTATATGAATTAATAAATAATGGTTTAGTAAAAAGTTTTCCATCATGTTTTAGATGTAATAGGAATAGATGTAGTTGTGAAAATAATTATTTAACGCCATTTCAATTAGGTAATTGGTGTTCTTTTTTAAATATATTTAGAGATATAATTAAAAATGATTATGAATTTGTATTAATTTGTGAAGATGATATTGTATTTAGTTTCCAATATGAACGTATTATAAATAAATTATTATCAGAAAAAAGTTTTAGATTACATAATATTGATATGAAAAAACCATTATTAATTAGATTAGGTACGGCATTCAATCCAAATAATCATAATTCGAGTGCACCAGCAGTTTTTTTAAAAAATTATTCTTTGTGTAATCCATGTTTTGCTATAAATAAGGAGATGGCTATAGTTTATTTAAAAGCATTAAAAATAATTGATTATCATTCAGATGTATATTTTCATCAAAAGATACCAAAAAATATAAAAGGTGTTCAGTATTTTACAATGTATCCATACCCTGTATATGAACTATCATTCGTAAAATCTTTACAAAAATTTAATTCTGAAGTTAGGCCTAAAAATGCTTTAAGACGCAAAGAATATAAAGAATTCTTATTTTTAACAACAAATAATCTTTTAAACATATTTTTAAAACAATTTTTAAATATTATAAATAAATATTCACCGTATAATATTGGATATAATATAATGGGTTTTAATGGTGTTTTCAATAATGATTTTTTAGATGAATTAATAACAATAAATGAAAATTATGGTTGTCAAAAATATTATTTTGATTGTATTATAATTATAAATGATGATATAAATAATAATACAAATAATAATGCAAATAATAATGCAAATAATGATATAAATAGTAATGAAAAAAATATACAAAATATAACTGATACTGATGTTTATAATGAAAAAGTATTAATTAAAGATTATTCTAATATTTTAAATTTACCGAATAATATAAAAAAAATTATTATTAATGTTTTAAATGATAATGATATAACATTTTTAAAAAAAATATTAAAATTAAAAACAAATCAAAATAAAAATATTGAAAATATTATTGAAAAATATAAATATTTTAAGAATTTTCATTTAGAAAATACGAACATTGAAAAAATTTAGATAATTTATAAAATACTTTTTTTTTAAATATATTATTATTTTCTTCTGTTTCATTTATTTCATCAGCTTCATCTATAATTAATCGTACATTATTATTAATAAAATTAATATTTAAATAAATATTTTTATAATCATATAATTTTATAAAGTCATCAATTTTTATATTATTATTATCTATTATCTTATTACGTATATTTAGAATAATTGAATTTATATTATTGTAATTTACGGATTTATCTATTTCCCACAATGTTTTTTCTTCATTGTTATTATTAAAATAACTATTTAAATTATTAGAATCGTACTCATTTAACGATATATTTGATATTGAATTTAGAACCCATTTTAATTTTATTAAAATAACTTCTTTATGTTTAATATTTATATCAAGATTTATATTGTATGAATCAAATATTATAACAAAAAAATCATCTTTAAAAAATCCATAGAATGTATATTTAATTTCTTCTTCATCATAATTATTTTTTTCAATATTTTCATTAAAAACATTATTATTAATATTTTTATCTCGAATAGTTGAAGGTGGTATGGTATTATTATCATTAATTTTATACTTAGACGTTACCGAATATATATAATTTGTATGAGATTTATCATAATACACTATATTGTTATCTTTAATAAAGTATAGTATTTTAAAATCTCTATGAATCGGAGTTTTAAATTTAAATTTCAACATTATTTATTTAATTAAAATTATATAATATAAATATATTAAAAATTAAATAAAAAATCTAATAAGATTAGTTACAATTAGTTACAATTAGTTACAAAAAAATATATTATATTTTTAATGAATTATCATTTAATAAAAAACTACTTTGAAGTTGAAAAATATGAATATTCTGATACATTTAAAATAAATGTTTATTATATTGATGATAATAGTTGTCAAGTTTCATGTGAAAGAACGGATGCTCATTCTGGTTGGGGTTTATTACTTAAATTAAAAATTTATAATATTAGTTCTGATATTAATAATTTAGAAAATGATGTTAATTATGAAATTTTAGAAGTAGGTAATTCAAATAATCCTTTAAAAATTATGTATTTTAAAACAAATATCAATTTACATTATGATGATAATAATATAGCAGTCATTCCAAAAATATTATTACCTCGAAACGAATATATTATTAATAATAAATATGAAATTATAAAGGATGATACTAAAAATTTTATTGATTTACATATAGTTGTTTATTATTTAGAAGATTATAAAATGAAAATTATTATAAGAAGACTTGACGAAGAATTTGGATGGGATGAAAGTTTAAAATTAGTTGTATATGATTATAATAATCCTTTTACAAAAGAGATTATTACAATCGGCTCAAGTAATACAAATTATAAATATTTGTTTAAAGACACTAAAATTCAATTATATCGTGATATAGACAATAATTATCAACAAGAAATACCAAAAATAATATTTCAAACAGGATTTAATAATAAATTTAAAAATATACTTCATTTCAATTCAATTATGAGTTTTATTGAATTAAATCCAGAGTATATGTATATATTTTATAATGATATAGATTGTAGATATTTTTTAAAAGATTGTTTTGATGAAAATGTAAATCATGCATATGATATCTTAGTCCCAGGTGCATTTAAAGCCGATCTTATGAGATACTGTTTTTTATATATAAATGGAGGTTGTTATTTTGATTGTAAACAGATATTAAGATGTCCTATTAAAACATTTTTAAATAATACTAAAACACTCGTTTTATGTAATGATGTCATTGATAGGGCTTTATTAAATGCAGTTATTTTTTCATCACCTAAAAATGAGATTATGCATAAGGCCGTAACAGATTGTGTAAATAATATATTAACTAATGCAGGTTCAAATGCACTTGATATATCAGGACCAGTTTTTCTTTTTAAATCTATATTTAAATATATTAATAGAGACAACTTAATTTTACAAAATAATAGACCGCCTAATGATTTTCATGATTTTACAAATGACTATATAAATAATAATATTACATTAATAAAGAATAAAAAAGTTATTATAAATAGATTTTATAAAAAATATTATGACAATTATTTAGAAACATTACATTATGGTACTCTTTTTAATAATAATGAAGTTTATTATAAAAATTTTCAAAAAATAAATAATTATAGAATTTGTATATATCCGAATAAGTTTAATGATAAATTTATATTTAATATTATAGAAACGAATGAAGGAAAAAAGTTAATTATTCGGCGAATAGATTCAACCGATGGGTGGTTTTTTAATTTAAAAGTATTAATTATGAATCAATATTTTGATAATTTTACAATTGATGTTGGTATATCTAAAAAAAACACTAAAGATGTTTTATTATATTTTTAGAAATTAAATAAATTAAATAAATTAAATAAATTAAATAAATTAATTTAATAAATTAAATAAATATATTTTAATATTATTAATAAAATAATATCTATATATAAATTATATAAAAATGAAAGTTAAAAAGTGTGATACAAATACAAATATGGCAATCTGTATTGTAATGGGTATATTATTATTAATTGTTGTTTATTATGTATTTTTCAGTAAATCAAGAGAAAGTTTTGCATCTGTTACTGTATCAGATGGAGATGAATCTCTTACAGTTGGAAATGTAGGTTATCGTCCTCTAAAAGGAGCTGCTATGGTTCCTGGCGTTCCTCGTGGAAGAAGAGCTGTTGCTTATGATGCAACGCATTAAAATATATTTATTATATTTTTATTATTTTATAACTTCAATGATATGAATAAGTCAAAATAGAAGAATTATTTTATAATTATTTTATTATAAAATATGTCATTTACTATTCAAGATATATTACCTACAAATAATAAACCTATTAAAAATAAAGTTGAATTAATAAATCCAACAAATGATGATTTTCATTATGTATTATATTATTTAGAAAATAACAAATTTAAAATTATTATTCGGCGCATTGATTATGAAGGTGGTTGGGGTGTAAATTTAAAATTAAAAATATTTTCAATAGATGGAAAAAGAGAAGAACTTATTTCGGTTGGTTCATCATATAATAATTGTAAAATAATGAATATATATACAACTATTAAGGTTGAACCCATTAATTTTGATGATTCTAATCAACTTATACCAAAATTAATTTTTCAAACAACTTATAAAAAAAATATAGATAATGTTTTACATTATAATTCAATAATGTCTTATATTGAATTAAATCCTGAATATGAATATCGTATTTTTGATGATGAGGATTCAAGAAATTTTATTAAAAATAATTTTGAAAAAGATGTTTTAAAAGCGTATGACATGTTAATATCAGGTGCTTTTAAAGCGGACTTATTCCGTTATTGTTTTTTATATATAAATGGTGGTTGTTATTTTGATTGTAAAAGTATTTTGAGAAAACCGTTAAGATATATTATTTTTCCAAATGATGATTTGATTTTATGTAAAGATATTGGTTTAGGTTATTATAATGCTGTTATGATGAGTATTCCAAAGAACGATATTATTTTAAAATGTATTCGTGAATCGGTTGATAATATACTTAATTTTAATTTAAAATATAATATAAATCATCCAGAATTTAATAATGTTGATACTATATTATCATTAACAGGACCCGTATTATTATATAATGTAGTTTCAAATTTGGGTAGTAATAAAATTAATAATATTATTAAATTGTATCACCGTCACAGTAATAATTATTATCATAATTATATGAAATTATATGTAGAATATCGTGGTGAATATATCATTACAAAACAATATCATAACTATATTTCAAATGGAATACATTATTCAGAATTATGGAGAAATAAAAAAGTTGTATATTCATAGATTTAATAATATAATTATCAAGTATCTATCTAAGTTGGTAATTACGTTATATATAAAAATATTTTTTGAATAATTATATTATGGGCGATAATTTTATAAAAAATAATTATTATGTAGTAGATAATGACCATTGTGATAAATTCTATATATCATGCTACTATATATCATCTGATGTATGTATGGTAAAAGCTCGTCGCATAGACCATAATGAATGGGGTCAGGATTTGAAAATAGTTATAGAAGATATAGATTTTAAAAATAATGGTATTAATGAAATTATATCAATAGGTTCATGTGATGTAAATGTAAAAATCATTGAAATTTATACAAGAATAATTCTAATTGAACATTTTGAAGAGGATATTATTAAAATACCAAAAAATATAATAAGTTATTTAAATAAACCAGTTCATTCGAATATTTATACATATAATTCTTCGATGGGAATGATTGATTTAAATCCATCATATAAATATAAAATCTTTAATGATATTGATATAAGAGATTATATAATAAAAAATCATAATTCAAATATTGATTATTTAGAAGCATTTGACCTAATATATGATGATAATATAAAAGCACTTTTCTTTAAATGTTTATATTTATATGATAATGGAGGTTGTTATTTTCCTATAAATACAATTTTAAATAAATCGCTTTGTAAAATAATAGATGTTGAAGATACAGTTGAAGATACAGTTGAAGATACAGTTGAAGATACAGTTGAAGATACAATTATATTAGACGAATATAATAAAGATTGTATTATTATATCGCCTAATAATGCGACCCTTTATAATTATTTGATGAAATTAACTAAATATATTCTGAATAAAAATGATTCAAATATAAATAATGATTATGATATATTGAATGAGTTAAACTTTGACAATTATGAAAATAAACCTAATATTAAAAAAAGATATATATTAGATAAAGAATCATTAAATAAAACAGAACCATTTAAAATTGATATTAATGAATCACTCTTTACAAAAAATAATAATAATGACGAAAATGATAATATAACATTTTATTTTTATCCAAATCACCATAAAGATAGATTTATAATAACATCCATAGATAAAAGTTCTAATATATATAGAATAAAAAGAATAGATGACATATGTGGATGGGGTCAAAATTTAAATGTGAAAGCAATTAATAATAAAAAAAATATAATAAATCATATCAATATAGGTTCATCTGATAGTAATGAGAAATTTTTCGTAATATAATATTTGTAATATAATATTTATATTAAATCTTCTATATTAAATCTTTTATATTAAATCCTCTAAATCAATCCTCTTTATATAATATTCAGCATAATATTTGTTATAAACATTTTTTAATATATTATTTTCTTCATAAACATTATTACATAAATATACATTTCCTCCATTAAAATCATAATTCCAAAAAATTTCTCCTCCAAAATAACTTTTTATCATTACAGTATGAATATCAAATCCATTATAAATATTATCAATATCAAATATAGTTTTACTATATTCATCTTCTATTAAATTAATAATAAATCTATTATTAAATGATAAATGTAATTTTAAATAATTATTTTTATCTAATATTTTACTTTCAAATGATGCTAATATTTTATTTTTATTATAATCACGTATAACTGAAATATTATTGTTCCATCCACCTATAACTATTTCATATGATTCAATGCTATCATTTACGACAATTTCATTTAATTCATTAAAAACATTTATTTTTTTATGAAAATTTATTAGTATATGTGCATCATTATTTCCTTTTATATCAATATAAAAAGAATTATTTTTTATAGAAGGATATATTAGATTATATTTATTATTGTTTGGAGTAAAATTTATTTTAAATTTCTTACCATATTCATAATTTGCTTTAATTGGAACCCATATATGAATATCATCATATTCATTTTTATTAATATTTTCAAATAAATCTTTTTCTAAATGTTTTAAATTATATTTAAAAAATATATATCCGATTGATTTTTTTTTAGAATAATTATTATGAAATAATATATACCACGAACGTTCCATATAATGGCCTTCTTCTGGATTAATATCATAATCTAAGAATCGTAATAAATTTTCATAAAATATTTTTGGTTTACGATGTATCATTTCTCTTGATATTGAAAAATTTGCACCCCATACTACTTTTGTTTCATCATTTGAAATTTCACTTAAATTTATTCCAATGACTTTTTCAATCCAATCATAAGGCGTATATTCACATTTCTGTATATTTTCTTTAGACCATTTACCATAATGTTCAATCATTACTTTTAATTTATCTAATTTTAAATCACTTGTTTTTGCTATAAAATCATATGTATCTTTAAAATAATCTTCAAAATCTAATACTTTATGGTCACTTATACGACCCTGTATAAATATAGTTCTTTCTTTTAAATTTTCATAATTATTTATAATATGATATAAATATGTATGACTTTCGCGTCCAACATTTTTTAATTTTATTGTATTAAAATTATTTATTATTAAATCCTTATCATCACCTTTATTATAAATAATTGTTACTAATTTAAATGGTAATAACCAATGAATATCTTCATTATATCTTGCTACTACAATTTGATATTTATTTTTAAGTCTCTCTACAAAATTATTATTTACTTCCATTATTTTAATGACTAAGATATATTTATAAAAATTATATTTATATTTTCAATTTGTCGAATGTGTTTATTTTAATAATTTAATTTTTATTTTAATTATATATGCCACCAAAAAAGTCAGTTTCAAATGAAGATAAATCTACTAAAAAAGAACCAAAAGTTACTAAAAAAAGAAATTCAAAAAAATCTAATGATGATATATTAAAAAGTACTGTAAATAATATTAATGATGGTTTAAATGATATAACATTAAATACTGACGTCTCAAGTACTGAACCCGCAAGTATAGATGTCTCAAGTACAGACGTCTTAAGTACTGAACCCTCAAGTACTAATGTCTCAAGTACAGACGTCTTAAGTACTGATGTCTCAAGTACAGACGTCTCAAGTACTGAACCCGCAAGTACTGAAGCCACAAGTAAAGACGTCTTAAGTACTGAACCAACAAGTACTAAAGTCTCAAGTACAGACATCTCAAGTACTGAACCCACAAGTACTGAACCAACAAGTACTGAAGCCATAAGTACTGAAGCCATAAGTACTGAACACACAAGTACTGAACCAACAAGTGCTGAATCCACAAGTACTGACGTCTCAAGTGCGGATGAAATAATTACTGAAAAACTCGATAATAGTAATAAAAAAAGAAGTTATAAAAAATCTAATTCTAAAGGAACAATAGTTGAGAATAATATTTCTAATTTATTTCAAACAGACGATGAGGAGATAGAAAATGTTTCTAAAAAAATTGTAAAATTTTTTCATGAAGATAATTTTACTGATAATAACAATAAATGCACTGATTATGAAATTAAATGTAAAGATAATGAAAAAGAAAATATTTCAAAAACTGAAGTAAATGATACTATTAATAATATTATTAATGATTTAGTTTTAGAAAACAGTAATGTAAATAAATATGTATTGAATGAAAATATAATAAACAATATTTTAGAAGATTATCCTGTTCCCGAAAATTATACTTTTACTGATTTGAAAAATATATTTAGTCAATTTGAAGAAGCAGTAATGTTAATACAAATTTTAGATGGAAATATAAAATTTATTGAAAAAAAAGGCTATGAAACAAGAAATCAAAGTGTTATAGAATTATTAATAAAAGCAAATCAATATAAAAGATTACCATCAATATCATTTTTAATATTTACAAATGATTTTATTGAATCAGAACCACTTAGAGAACATAGTTTTTTATATACATTTTGTAAAAATTCCACATATAATACAGTTTTATTCCCAAATTTCAATTTCAATCACTGGGTAGAAGCAAATATTGGAACATATGAAGTTATATATAATTTTTTTAAAAATAATCAAACAAGTTGGAACAGTAAAAAAAATACTATTTTTTGGTCAGGTGCAGATACAAATACAATACGTAATAAAATGTTTTTAAATACATTAAATAATCCACTCTATGAAATAAATTTAACAAATATAACTAAAAATAGATATCCTATAACAAATATTATTAAATACAAATATTTATTAAATATGAATGGTCATTCATATTCTGGTCGTCTAAACTATTTATTTTTATCAGGTTCATGTGTAATTCAATTAAAAAATAAAGACCCTTTAAAGTCATTTGAAGAGTTTTATTATAAACATTTTATACCTGACATTGATTATATAGAAATACTATATGATGATTATATGCCTGTAGAAGATATTTTAGTAAGAATAAATAATAAATTAAGTTTATTAAATTGTGAAAATATAGCACAAAATGGATATAAAAAAGCCCTTGAAATATTCAATATTAATAATATATATGAATATATTTATAATACATTAAGCATAAATTCATCTAAATATATTACTACAAAAAATTCATCATTAGAATCAACAGAAACAAAAAAACTATTACTAAATAATTTAAATCAATCTATTATGTATATACCAAGTAAAAATATTTATTCAAATCGTATTAATATTGAAGATAATTCAATAAATTTTTTATTAAAAGGGAACGATATATTAGTAACATTAATCAACGACTTTAAAAATAAATTTAGTATATATTTATTTAATAATACTATAACAACATTATTTAACGGAAAAGTATTAGTGAAAACGAATTTATATAAAGATATTAATAAAATTAATTATAACATATATAATAATATAAATATTTCATTAAAATACAATAGTTTAACTGTAAAATTTAATGATAATCAAGTTATTCAATTACCTGCGCCATTATTTAATATAATAAATACTGAAATTAGTTCATCAACATCATGCTGGATAATTTATTGATATAAGTAATCCATTAATTCCATTATATAGTATTTTTCATAATGTTCTTTATAAAATACTGTATTTAATTCACCATTAAATAAAAAAATATTAGACATTGAATAATTATTTAAATAAATACCTATATTATCATTATTTTTTACATAATAATATTCTGGAATATAATTCAGATTGATTTGAATAAAGTTTTTTAATAATATATTATTATTTATTGATAAAATAATATAATTGTTTTCATAATAAATATCTATTATTAAATTAATATAATTATTTTTATAATTACATTCATTTATAAAAACATTATTATAAAATAATTTAATACTATTATTAGAAAAATGATATTCAATAAAATTATCATTATTTAAAATATCAGGTAAATTAATTTTTATAAAAAAATTAAATGCATAAATAATGTCTAATTTTACAAAATAAATACGATCATCAACAATATTATCTTTTAAATTATATATTTTATAATAATTTTTACTAAATATATATTTTAATGGTATTTCATTTGTAGACATTTCATTTAATCCCCATAAATGTATTTCATCAATATTATTATCATTAAATATTATAGTTTTACATTTATTTAAAATATTATTTTTAATAACATTATTTTTTAAATTATAAACTAAAATTATTTTTTTATCATTGTGCCATTCTGGATAATTAAATATTGAATACCATGATCTTTCAAAAAAATGACCTTCTTCTGGATTATTATGATACTCTACATATTTTAATAAATTTTGATAAAATATTTTAGATTTTTCCAAAATTTTTTTTTTAGAAAGTGAAAAATTTGCACCCCAAACCATTTTAAATATTAATGAATCTTCAATATTTAATCCAATAACTTTCATCCATTCAAGTGGAGTATATTTACTTTTTATTAAATTACCATTATTTAAATCATTTAAATATTTACCACTGTGTTGTATTCTACTTTTTATCATATTTATACCATATTCACTAATATTACCTATAAAATCACCTTCTTTAAAATAATCTATTATAGGAAATATTTTATGATCGCTAGTTCTACCTTGAATAAATAATGTTTTATCTGCAAGATTATCATAATTATTAATAATATGATATAAATATGTATGACTCTCTCTTCCTATATTTGGAAGTTTTATAGTTGAATATTCTTGTGGTATATTATCATCACCTTTATTATAAACAATAACAATATTACTAAAAGCGTTTAAATGTGATATGTTTTCGTTATATCGTGCAACAACTATTTGTGCATTTATTGGCACATCATTATTTTCATTATAATTAATCATTATGATTTATCACTATAATATAAAATATAAAATATAAAATTTTTTAAACCAAATTTTTTATAAATTATTATAGACGGTGTAATATAATATTTTTTATATAAAACAATATATATGTTACTATTCGTATATACTGATTTATTAGACAAGACTTTTGAAAAATATAATTATAAATATCCACAACCTTTAATAAAAATATTTGGAATAAATATTATAATATGGATTTTAAATTATTTGAATATATATTTATATGAAAAAATTATAATAATATATAATAACGAATTTTATAAATACGAAATAACTCATGAATTAAAATCAAACTTTCCAGAAAAAGAATTTATTTTTATATATAAATCTCCTGAAAATTATATTTACGATATTATTAAAAAAATATCTATTAAAGACGAATATTTATTAATAAATACAAAATATTTCTTTTTAAAAAACATATTAAATCTTACTAACTACAAGAATACTATTTTTTTAATTAATAATGATTTGAATGATAATATGTATAATGATTATTCATCATTTATAAATGAAGCAAGCATATTATATATGAATAATAAAATAAATAATGAAATAAATAATGAAATAAATAATGAAATAAATAATGAAATAAATAATGAAATAAATAATGAAAAAGTATATGATATAAATACTTTTCAAAAAGTAATATTGGATTATGAATATTATATATCATTAGAAACGGCATTTCATATAAGATTGTTTTGTAATAATTTCCCTAAAATAAATGCTTTAAACAATAATCAAATGATATGTAAAAAGACATTTTCATTTGATTATGATGATATTATTAATGGTTATTTAAATTCAATTATTCAATATTTATATAAAATAGGAAATAATATTATAATTGAAACAACACAATCATATGAAAATAAATTATTAATAGAAGAAGATTTATTGAAAAAAAATATAAAATACCATTTTATATATTTCGAAAAACCAAAATATGATTTTCATATATCTACAAAAAGTATTAAATACAATGATAATTTAGAAAAAGAACTGGGATTTTTCTTTAATAAAGTTGAACCGCGTGACTATAATGATATTATAGAAACAAATTTAAAAACATTTAAAAAAATATCATTTGATTTATCTGGTGAAATATACTATTATTTAAATATACCGAATCAAATAAAAGACATTTTTCCAATAATGTTAAATTATGATAACGAATATAAATTTTATGAAATGGAGAGAATTAATGGGATTCCCGTTAGTAAATTATACTTAAATGAAGAACTAACATTAGAACAGTTTGATAATGTATTAGGAACAATTAAACGAATACATTCAATTAAAGATAATGTGGACAATAATATTTCAAAGTTGATTTATAATAATTATTCAAAAAAACTAAAAAAAAGATATGATGAACATAAAATGTTTTATGATATATTTGATAATAGTAATGAATTATATAGTTTATTATATAATGAACTATATGATTACGAATATAATAATAATGGTATAGTGTCAATGATTCACGGGGATACTGTATTTACAAATATAATAATTAATAATTTAGGTAAAATAAAACTGATTGACATGAGAGGTAAATTAGGAGATGTACTTTCGATTTACGGAGATCAATTATATGATTGGGCGAAAATATATCAATCTCTAATTGGATATGATGAAATATTAGATGATAAATCTATTAATATAAATTATAAATCTACTATTATTAAATATTTTTTAGATAAATTTAAAGAGATATATGTAGACCCCATTTATATATATTTTCTAAATATTATAACTGCATCTCTTATTTTTACATTAATTCCATTGCATAATAATGAAAAATGTATAAAATATTACAAACTTATAGACAATCTTAATCTTAACAAAAGTATAATAACAGAATATATGTGATATTTATGAGATTTGTGTATAAAATAATATTATTATAAATAATTATATGTCATATATAAATATAGATAGGAAAATATTTATTATAACGCCAAGAGGAGGATTATGTAATCAATTAATTACTATTACAAATGGTATTATATACGGACATTATTTTAATAGAGATATTTATTTTAATGGATTTCAAATAGATTATAAAAATAATGAATATATTGATTTAACAAGTATATTAAATTTAAATAAACTTAATGAAACAATTAATAATTTAAAATTATCAACTAATATTTTATTAGATTTAAATAATAATGAACATTATAAAATTGAAAATAACGATTTGTCAATAAAAGATTTATATAAATTAATTATTGAAAAAAATGATATACATATACTACACATTGGAAATCTAATAAATGTTAATTTACCAGAAGATGGTTATTTAAATATTATAAATACAATTAATAATTCATTTGAATTTTCAGATGATTATATAAAAAAAGCAAATTTAATTAAAAAGAGTCTTAATTTATCAAAATATGCATGTGTTCATCTAAGATTAGAAGACGATGCATTAAATTATTATTCAAAACATTTAAATATAAATATAGATGATTTTAATAATATAACAAAACTCAAATATGTTAAAGAATTTAATGATTTAACACAATTTTATGAAAATATATATGTTTGTTCATCACTTATAATACAAAATAATATAAATAATGATTTTTATAAAGAAATACAAAATAAATATAGATTTATAGATAAAAATAACTTTATTAACAAAGATGATATTAATAAATATAGGGAATTATATGCAATTATTGATTTTATTATAGCAAAAGATTCTGACTATTTTATTGGAAATCAAAACTCAAGTTTTTCATATTTTATAAATAACTTTTTAAAATCATCGAATAAAACATCAAAGCTTTTATAGTAAAACTATATAAAACTATATTAAAATCTATTCTAAATATAATCAACTTTTAATTTATTTCTATTATCAATACAACAGAAATTAGTAAAATTTGAAATAAGTGGATTATTACAACATTTATATGGAACAGGACAATCTTCGTCCTCGTTGCATGGAATTATATTTGATTCTATAGTATATGACCTAACATTTTCAAATATATCAAAAATTTCATCATAATAAATTGAACTACTATATTGTATAATTCTATTGTTTAATCGAATTGGCAAATTAAATAAATTTAAAAATAAAAAATTTAAAAGTTTCATTATTTATAATAAATATAACTATATCTTTATATTTATTTAATCAAATCAAACTAAAATTTCAATTTTTAATTTCTAATTTTATTATAAATTAATTTAATTTTTATTAAAAAATTATAAATATCTAATATGGAAAATTATAAAATATATGATATAAATTATTTTGAAAATGAACATATTAAAATCACATTATATAAAAACAATTTTAATGATATGTTTGGTTTTTATTTAGATTACACCGATAATAATATTGTTAATGAATTTTCAAATGAATATCTTTTAAAAACGACTTTAAATATTAAAATAATAGTAAAAAGACTTGATGCATTATGTGGATGGGGTCAAGATTTAAATATATTATTATATAATAAATTAATACAGAAAGAATCTATAATTAATATTGGAAGTTCTGATTATAATATTAAATTAATAGATTATGATTATGATATTGATAGAGAAAATATAATTGATCATATATATTTTGAAAATGATTTTTACAAAATATTTTATATTTCATATAAATATAACGATGTTTTTAACATAGACTATAATAAAGATGAACAAAATATAATAGTAAAAAGACTTGATAAAAATGAAGGATGGGGACAAGACCTTAATTTAAAATATGTTGATAAAGATACATTAAAAGAAAAGATTATTTATATAGGTAGTTCTGAAACAAACGAGGTTGTTATAAATATTCGTTTAAGTCAGCTTGAATACCGCGATTGTATTAATTATTATGAATCATCGTATTATCATTTTAGAATTATACCAAATATTTATCCAGACTTATTTATAATACGATTTTATGAAGAAAATAATACAATATATATAAAACGCATCGATAAAAATAGTGAATGGGGACAAAATTTATTTGTAGAAGTAGAAGATTTAATAAATAATGTAACATTTCAAATAAATATAGGACCATCCATGAAAAGTGAGATATATAAAAAAATAGATTTAACAATTCGAAAATGTTATGTTTCATTAACAACTATACCATCGCGTATTAAACTATCACAATTTAAAGATAATATAATATATCTTTTTCAAAATCAAACATATCCTCTTGAAAAATTATTTATAACAATCCCTAAAAAATACAAGAGATTTAATGAAGATATTTCGAGTGATATAATAAATGATATTAAGGCGATTGATCATAGAGTATGTATAATTGAGATAGATTTTGATTATGGCCCAGCGAGTAAATATTTAGGACCATTAATGAATTATTATGATGAAATTAAAGATAATTTATTAATAGTAATAGATGATGATAGAATTTATAATAAGAATTTATTAAAGAATTTTTGTATAGGATATCATTCATATCCTTTTATAACATTTTCATCGGGATTTTGGAAGATGTATTTTGACAAAGAATATAAGACTTTAGATGAAAACTATATAGAATATGAAATATTTAAAGAATCAAATAATAATAAATTCTTTTATGGTCAGGGTTTAGGTGGATTTTTTGGTTTCTGTATAAAAGTCCAGAATTTAGAGAATTTTATTAAATATAATTTTATAATACTTGATAGAATACCTAAATCATTTTATCATGATGAGGGAATTATATTAGGTTATTTAAAATATAATCAAGAAAAAATATTATATTTAAAACATTATGGTTGTAATTTTATAGAAAATGAATTGGTTGATGCATTATGTAAAAGTAATTTAGTTGACCGCGGTAGGGTTGAAAAAGATATTTTATTATTAACAAATTTAGAAAAGATTATTTAGAAAAGGATTTTAATTTTATTTTTAATTTTATTTTTAATTTTATTTTTAATTTTATAAAATATATATCTATTATAATAATATAAATAATGAATTATGGAAAAAACATACAATTTAAAAATTTAGTAACTACTAAAAATTATAAAAAAAATGATGAATCGATTCAACAATGTGGTGAATTAATAAAACTTTTTGGAAATAAAGCAAGAGGAACAACAATATTAATGATGAATGAGTTTGAAATGAGACATCCCAAATTAAATGAGAATATAAAAGAACTTTTTAATAATATACGTAAAAATAGAGATTTTGTTAAAATTTCAAAAATAGTTATACTTTTTGCTCGCGGACATTTAGAACAATATAATGGAAACTTTTTAGAAATTTTTTCTGATGAAACTGAACTAATTGAGTTAAACTCATATATGAATAGGCTGTATAGTGATATTTTAAAAAATATTAATCCATATCTATATGAAATTGTTGGAAATGATATACCTTTATTCGAAAATTTTGTAAGAGAACAATTATATAAAAAAAATTCAGACTATTTTATGGGAGTATATGAGGGGGATTATCCCAATTTTGCAGGATATCCTACAAGAGTTTTTTATGGATTATGTATACAATGGAGTGAACCACATGATTGGCAAGAGCACTTAGGACAAGAAATTAAAATAAGTACCATACCAAATAAAACTAAATTTGAGTTTTTTATCGAACCAGAAAACCATGAATTATTACAAGACCTCGCAGTTAGAATGGGAACAGGACTTGAATCACTTATAAGTACATTAATAGAAATAGTTAATGTTGACAATTATAATATTGAATTCATTGACATGTATATTTTAAGGGCATTTTATCTATATAAATATATCATAACTTCTGGTGGAAAATCAAGTATTGTAACAAATAAAAAAGGAAACAGATTCTTAAAAATACAAATTAAAAATAAAAAAATTGAAGAAAAGGACGGTACTTTCTTAAGTATTATATACGACAAATATAATGAAGCACATCCTAAGAAAGTAACAAAAAGAAAGAAAGTAACAAAGAGAAAGAAAACCAAAATTACAGAAAATAATTCTCAAAGACCACCTAAAAAAACAAAAGTTAATAAAAAAACATCTAATAATAAAAGTTATATTACTTTTGGAGAAACAACGGTTCCACTAAAAAATAATAATATCGGAAAAATTTAAATATACTTCATCGCAATCCATCAATAATCAATGATAATTTTAAAATATTTAATATAAATATCTAAACTATCTCTAAAATTATCAAAACAAAATATTATATATTGACTGTTTTTATTTATTTTTATATCAATATCAATATTAGTATATTCACCTATAACACAATCATTTATCCAATCTTTATAATAACATAATGGGTCATGTGTTTTAATACCCCATAAAGAATTATTTTCTTCAATACTATTTATTATTTTTATAGAAAATTTAATTTTAATTATTCCATTAAAATTCTGTTTAATTCCAATCAAGTCTATCCATAAACCAATCCAAATATACGGTTCATCCCTTGTAGTAATATTTTTTAAAAAATGATATGAATTATCTTCCCTTATAAGAGTTGCTAATTTATTTTTATTATAATATGTAATATTATCAATATAATCATCATTAAATAAAAACCCATCTCTAATATACGTATCTTTAATGTCTTCTTTATATTTAATTAGTGGCGTTGCTCCATTTGATGCATAGTTTTCGTCAAAAATAAAATTAAAATTCTTTATTTCAATAGTGTCTTTTAATCTCCAATACAATTCATAACATAGTGTTTTATTGTTATAATTCGTTTTTAATAAATTATAAACATTATCAATATATTTATAAGGGAATGATATAAATTCATATGAGTTTGCTATTTTGTTATTAATATATGGTATATAATATGATATAAAATTAAATTTATTTATATAAAAATTAAAATCAGTTATATTCTTTGTAAAAATTGACTCAATATCAAACATTATTATAAATTTAAATTCAATATTACAATATAATTTATATATAATAACTTCATCTAAACATTTTATAAAAATATCATTCATTTTATTAGAATTATTAACATTCTTATTAAAACTAATAGAAACTGGTAAATATTTATTTAAATATTTATTTTTTAAATCATTATCTATCTCATCATCTATTATTAAAAATATATATCTATCATATAAAGTTTCAAGTGGTTTAAATATATTATTATATATATTATCATAATTAATAATATCATTATTTAGTACACTACCACCACTATCAGTAATTAACTTGTTATTATTATTATTAATTTTATTTTTAATTAATTCTTTATTAAAACGACTATTATATAAAACAATCGCGATATTATCACTATTATTCGAATAATATTTTTTTTCTTCTATAACAATATTTTTAAATTCCATGTCCAATTCTTCAAAGCAGTCATCAAAATAAAATAAAAGCATACTATTTTCTTTCGTTTGAAATGGAAAACTTATTTCAATCCATTTACCTAATACACCATCTATTTTTTTATTAAAATAATTATATAATAAACCACTACATTCTATTTTAATACCCCATTTAGACCCAATCTTTTTATTAACTTTCACTTTAAAAGAACAATTATAAAAACCACCTTTTACCATATTATATCCAAACCATTGAAACGGTCTAATACCTATTGTTTTTTTAAAATGTATATGTTTTGTATAATTATTTAATAATTTAATTTCACATCCATGTGAATAATATGTTCTTTCCAATACATATTTATTATCGTTCATAATAAAACCATTCATTGTTAATAACATTCTTATATCATTAAATGTTCTATCGACCCTTTTAATAGAATATATAGAATCAATCCCATTATCAAATCCTATACCCACATGCGCAGATATTAAATTACCATTTATTTTATTTGATGGTATGATAAAGTCTTTTTTATGTATAATATTATGAATAAAATCTTCATTAAAATCTATTTTATTTGAATAATTTTGAATAGTAATAGGTAGTCCTATATTTAAAGAATTTTCTTTGAATAAACCTTTAAAAATTGTTTGAATAACAATTTCCTCAGTTTCAAAAGTATATAATTCTCTTTCACCAAAATGTTTTAAATAAATCTCTTTTATTTTATTAAAAATATCCTTTTCATAAAATTGACCTTCGGTTTGCCCTCCATAAATTTTCTCTAAACCCAAATCTTTTATAAGATTTAATAATATCTTATCATTTTCAAGTCCTTTATGAAAATTATGCCAATCTACTGACTTATCAAATTCAACGCATTGAAGTCCATTTTTATGTTTTTTAATATATTGAATACATCCTTCTCTAATAAACATTTCATTTGATGAAAAAATAATGAAATATTTAAAATTAACGTTTAAATTCAACATTTCAATAAAATTTTGTATATGTATCCATAATAATCCTTTTCCAAAAACATAATTATATTGATTACGATTTATATATACATTATCATATTGAGTTAAATCTTTTTTAAACTCTTTAAAACTCTTATTTACATGAATAACTATTTTCGCGTTTGGATTAAAATTTAATATATTCTCTATTTGATTATTTATAACATCTTGTTTTTCATGAACAGGTATTGAAAAACATAATTCACATGAATCATTATCTTCTATAATACTATGTTTTTTAAACATCTACCTATATAAAATATCTATTTTTTTGAATTAAAAATAACTAATTGTAATGATTTTATATAACAACATTTTCATCACTATTATCTTTTTTACCTCTATTTTTTATTAGTCGAATTATATAAGTAAATCCTTTTCTAAATTTCTTGTAATATCCAACCGAATTTAATAAAATTGTTAATATATTAAAACTCATTATATCAAGTCCAAATTTAGCGATATCTTTTATAATTATAATTTTATTCAATAGCGTTCCTGTTGTTAATTTCATATGTAACTCGCGCAATTTTATAATATTTATTATAATATATGTAATTAATTTTGTTGTTGTCAAATATTTTTTGGAATTTTCAAAATTCATATTAATTTATCTATATATTTATTAAAGATTTATTTTCTGATTTTAAAAAATCATTTATTGTATCAATATCATCTATTTCATCCGAATTCATAATATACGGCATAATTCTCTCGCCTGATAATAAATCATCTTCCAATATTACTGATGTTTTAATTATATCAATGCATCCATTGTGTAAATAACTATCATTGAAATACTGACGTGCTTGATTAAATGGTTCTTTAAATCGATTTTGACTATCGTATTTTAAATATGGTTTTAAAATATTATTTTCAATATAATACATTTTATAAGGAGTTTTTTCAATTTTAACAACGGTTCTTAAACTATCATAATTATGATATTCACTAATATATTTTTCTATACAATTATTTAATAAATCAATTGTTCTATTAGGATATGTTGGACGTAATTGTACTATTAAATCTGGATATTGATTATTTGTTTTAAAATACCATTTTAAAAAATGTTTAAAAGCATCAATATCGGGTGATAAATCATCAGATATTTCAGGGTCTCTTAACTCCATATAATTCGCTCCATATGAAAGTGCTATATCCATATATTCTTTTGAATCAGTTGAAACATAAACGTCTGATATATAAGGACATATTAAACCTAATTTAATACTATGTGCCATTAAAGGGATGCCTTTGTAAAGTTTTATGTTTTTATTAGGTATTCCTTTTGAACCACTTCGTGCGAGAATAAGTGCAACTATTTTTAAATTATTTTCTTGAAAATATAAATTCATTTAATAAATATTTTTAATTTATTAATTTAATATTTTATTATTTTTATATATAAAAGATGAAATGTAATAAATAATATAATAAATAATAAATAATATGAAATTTATTATATATAATCCTGCATCTAAATTATTTAATTTTTTTGAAGAAGCTATTTTATATGAATTATACTTAAAAAATATTGAATGTATTAAATATTCAAATGTGATTTTACTAAATGAAAATATAAATCCTTTAAAAGATATATTTTTAATAATAGTAAATCCACATTATATATATGATTATAACGAAATTAAAAAAACAATAATCGACATATCAAAAACATTTAAATTTAAAATATTTTATTTAACAGAACCAATAAATTTTATAATTGAAAAACGCGTTTTTACAGACCTTATAAAGATGATTAAACCATATGCTTTATGGACATATACAGTAAATAATTTTAAAAAACTTAATATATATCAACCTATATATAAAGTATTTCCACATTATAATGAAACATTGAATTTCGCAAACATTGATATTAATTCATTAAAATTAAGAAATACTGATAAAATAATATTTTTTGGTAATATAAATATTGTAAGATATGGAATTTGTAATGAATTTAATAAGTATTTAATAAATATAACGGATATTTGGAGTAAAACTGAATGGACGAATATATTAAATAATCATTTGTTTTATTTAAATATTCATAGAAGGGATGGGTGTGAATCATTTGAAACATTCCGTATTATTCCAATATTAGCCAATGGAGGTGTTGTTTTTTCTGAATCTGTAAATAAAATAGAAGAAGAATATTATAATAATTTTAATATAATATTTTATAAAAAATCAGAATTATATAATGAATTTATAAAATATATAAAAACAATTGATTATAATGAAATATATAATAGAGCGAAATTATTTAGAGAATATTTTTTAAATAATAACTGTGAATTAGATAATTTTTTAGAATATCATAAAAAATTACAATAATGAAAAAATCAAAATCCGTAAATAATCTTACTGAATTATATAATGTACGAATTAACAATTTTTTGAATAACTCCGTTAAAAGAGTTGAAAGATCTGTATCATATTCAATGGATTCATTAGTTGATATTTTAGACGATGATACATTAAATCACAATGATATATCTAAAATATTAAAAAAATGCACTTATATATGTGATGTATGTAAAAATGATTATATGTTTAAGTGTATTGAATGTGAATCAGCGAAATATTTTGAATATGAAGTTGAAAAACAGAGATATATCAATTCTATTAATTCAATTAAATTAAAAAAATATTATTCATTAGATGATTTTATAGAAGAATATTAAATAAATTAATAATTATATTTATATATATATAATATATTAGAAGTAATTTATAAAATAAATGAGTTATTCAAAAAGATGTATTATAATTAGTGATGATTTATCAAATAGTATATTAAACAAATGTGGAATAAAAAAAACAAAAACAAAAAAGATTTTACAGACGACATTACCCGTTTATAAAGTTCACGCGGGACATGTATATAATCCACCATTTTTTGATTATATAATAATTCAAAAAAAGATTACACTTGATGATATAAAAATGGCTTGGAATATGACACTTGAAGGTGGAACTATAATTATACCAAACATGTCATTAAATAATAAAAATATAGAACTATTTTCAAATAGTATTGTTAAAAAAACGAAGACATCTAATGATATTTATATAAAGAAACCTAAAAATACATTTAAAATATTTCAATTTCCAAAATATCGTATATTAGATTTTATAATAGCGGGAACAATGAAAGGCGGGACAACAGCGGCAATTACGAATTTTAATAAACATCCTGATATTTCAATGGTTGAAAAAGAGATACATTACTTTGATAAAAAAGAGAATTATCAAAAAGGTGTTGAATGGTATAAAAAGCATTTTAACTATGGTAAAAAGATGGTTGGCGACAAAGCACCTGACGTCATGTATCAAACTTCTTGTTTAGAACTTCTTCAAATAGTAAATCCATTTATAAAGATAATATTATTTCTAAGAAATCCGATTGATAGAGCGTATAGTCATTGGAAAATGTCAAGGGACTTATTTAGAAATACACGTTCATTTGAAGATTGTATAGAAGATGAAATAGAAAATAGATGGAATGAAAATCGGACTTATAACGTCGCGTTTTGGTATCATTTTGTACAACGCGGTTTGTATTATCAACAGATAACAGAAATATTAAAATATTTCCCAAAAAGCAATATACATATATTGATTACTGAAAATGTTAAAAAAGATATGGATAAAGAGTATCAATCGGTATTTAAATTTTTGGATTTACCTGAACACCATGATACATTCGTTGAAGAATTTTCGTCAAAAAGTAAAGATATAATAGATAAAACATCAGTCGTTTATAAAAAATTAAAGAAAATATATGAACCAGATGTGAAATTATTGGAGAAGTTTATTGGACATAAAACGGGATGGTGGTAATCTTGAATAAAAATTGAATATGTTTTTTTATTATATATATTGTGTTTATATAATAAAATATTATTACTGTATTAATTAGGTATTATTTCATTATCATGTTTAAATATTTATGTTGTTGTATTAATTCAAACCAAATTTTAAATAGTACTAAAGGAAACCCTTTAAATACTATTACTAAAACAGTATTATCTATTGAGGTTGAGACAAAACCCGAAACAGAAGAGGAACATATAAATTCAATTAAAAAGAAACTTGATACATTAACACCTTCTGAAAAAAATAATATGAAATGTTTTTCTTTTAAAGACCAGATTTTTTATGGATATCCATCAAACGTATATGATGGTGATACATTTAGTTTTATATTTATTTACAATGATGATATATTAAAATATCGATGTAGATGTAATGGTTATGATTCACCTGAAATGAAACCATCTTTAAATAATCCGAATAGAGATTATGAAAAGGAACTCGCGCATAAGGCTAAAGACCGTTTTATAGAACTTTTGGAAAAACATCCTACTAAAATTATTAGGGTTAAATGCTCAGAATTTGATAAATATGGTCGTATTTTAGTTGATATATGGAATATGGTTGATGAAAAATCGATTAATGATATAATGATAGAAGAAGGACATGGAAAAGTCTATGATGGGGGTAAAAAGGATAAATGGTAAACAATATATCGAGATTTATACATTAATGATTTATACAGTAATGATTTATATATTAATGATTTATACAGTAATGATTTATATATTAATGATTTATACAGTAATGATTTATATATTAATGATTTATACAGTAATAATAAAATAATAGTTTTATAAATGAACGATACAAAAATTTAATGATATAAATATTTAATGATATAATATTTAATAATATAAAGATTATATAATATATTATATAAAATGAAAGACGAAGTAAGGGAAAATATAACAGATTTGGCTATAAAAAATGCATCAAAAATTAAGAATATATCACCTGATATATTTTATTCTACAAAAGAATTAAATGACGAAAATATATATATAAAATTTAATAAAAATCAAACAATTGAATATACACCGAATAATTATATTAGACGTGATATTTTTATAGACATTATAAATAATAAAATTGTTCCTATTCTTGATTTGAAAAGAGATATATGTTTAAATATTAATTTTCACGATAATTATGATAAAAGTGGTGTTCTTGTATTTGGTAAATCTATTAAAGCCGATTCTATATTAATTCCTGATATATATCAGATGTATAATTATCAAAATGCAGGGAAAATAGT
>Ga0214921_10000356_pt1 | contig 86843 bp, 98 predicted proteins | sample LL1505_MetaG_FD_177992 | JGI IMG/M metagenome (GOLD analysis project Ga0214921, IMG submission 177992) | Freshwater microbial communities from Lake Lanier, Atlanta, Georgia, United States - LL-1505 | ecosystem: Environmental > Aquatic > Freshwater > Lake | place: USA: Georgia | collected... | reverse complement strand
TGGCACGTTATTTAAAAGACTTAAAAGAAAAAAACCCATGTATGGATTGTAAAATATCCTATCCGTATTATATGATGGATTTTGATCATGTTCGTGGGCGGAAGCAAGCAAATGTGGCGGAACTAATAAATACCCTATCTAAGAAACGCCTGGATGAAGAAATAGCTAAGTGTGAGATAGTATGTTCTAATTGCCATAGAGTAAGAACTCATATGAGAAAACATGGAATAAAAGCTAGTTGACTAGGATTATGGTATAATATTAATATGAATAATTTAAAAGATATGAAATGCAATACGCCAACATGCAGATTGCCAGTATTTGCAACAAGAAAAGATGATTCATCTATTGGATACTGCATGGCACATGGCATGGAATATGCAATGATCATGAAATCTAAGGAATCTAAATGAATTGGATTCAAGCAACAGTAATATTTGGACCTATATTGGTTCTATTAATAGCATTTTGGGATGATATCAAATGAAAAAAATCTCAGCTTTTATAATGCTAATTGCGACAGCAATCCTGTCAGGTGTAGCTTTGTCTAAATTTTTAAATTGGGCGGGACAGCAAGAAGATTTCTTTGATTTTGACCTAAATGAAGATATAGACCTTGAACAGTTCTAAATCATTCCTATGGTCATTAATAATCATCCTTGGCGCATATTATTTATTGGTGATTATTACTATATAAAATTCACAGCTTTTTATCTCCCGCCCTTTTAAGGGCCTTTCTTATCGGAGATACCAAATATGGCCCTTCAGGGCTTTAGAACCCCCGTAGAGGGCTTATAAGGTATATTCTACAAATTGTTGTATGTGCTAGTATGGCTCTTCTTTCGCCGAAGCACTTTTTTCGCACTATATGCACTATATGTCCGTATTGTCCATATACTATCTATATAAAAGAAAAAATCCCAATCAGAGGCGGATCCGATTGGGCTTTTCTAGTGTATTGCTACACATTATATAGGGAGACGTTGCCGCCATCACCTACACATCTTAATTGTAATATGGAATATTTTATATGTCAAGCATTCTAGTCAACAGGATCTTCAGATGGAGCAAATGATGGCGCAGGCCCAAGAAGAAATCCTTGTTCATGGTATTCAATCATTTTAGCTGTCTTTTCAGGATCTGCTTTGTTTGCCATAATTGTTAGCATGTCGTAAATACGGTGAAGCATTATATAGTTCACCATAGGTAAGTTATCTTCTATTGATTGAGGTTCTTTTTCTTCCATTATGGCCTCCCCATATCTTCCCAAAATATTTCTCTTCCCATAGCGTCTTTCTCAGATAGGGCATTTGATTCAAACTCATATGAAGAAAAGGTCTCTTCTTCCGCCGCACTTAATTTTGCACTATTTTGCGGAATCACTTTAACATGAAAGAAGTTTTCTTCTTGCTCGCAGGCGCATTGCCCGCTTTTACATTCATTTGACATTGTCCACCGCTTTCACGATATCATCGTAATCTTTTGTTCCAAGGATTTTCTTATATTGGCAAGATAGACAATAAACAAAGACTCTATCCTCCCCGTTTTGATTAGGGAAAAGAGGACCCTGATCCATCGGACATTCAAGTCTTGGAACAAGGCCCTCTTGTGATAAGGCTATGTACTTAGATACGTATTGTATCTGCATTACTTCCTACTTCTTTACATTAGTTGGGAATTGCAAAAGCCATTCCTTGGCCTTCGGGGTCATACCCTTCCAGCTTGACCAATCTAAACCGCCATTAGTCATGTAGTACGTTATCTCTGCGTTAGTTACTGGGTCGAATAACTCTTTGTTACTCTTTAGGTCGAATTTCTCAAGTCTTGCAGGACCAAGATTTCCGATCATGTTTATCTGGAATATTCCATAGGAACTATCTCCAGTTTTCTTATCCCCGTTATATGCAAGCGGTCTTCCATTAGATTCACGCTTTGCTATTGACCAAGCTTTTTGAAGGCCTGATCCTTCGAATCCTACAGTCTCAAGTAGTAAAACTAACTCTTCGTCTGTAAGCATCTCAGATGGCTTGTAAATCTCTTTACTAAAACTATCTAAGACTTCTTGCTTTAATTGGGCTTCAGTTTTCACTAAAGGTTTTACTTCTAAGGCTTGCACTGGCTGTACAGGAAACAAAAATAATGTTATCATTACTATTGTAACTATGTTATGAGCCAGATCACTCACCTGTTGTTTTATTTTCTCCATTGGCATTTCCTCCTCTAGAGATAACGAACTACAATCATAACATTGATAGGATAAGCCTGTCAAGCCAGTCAACCAGAAAGAAAACATGAATATATCTTATTATACTATTCAGTCGGGGCTTAATCCCGCAGTTGGCTACGGCTATGCAGGAAAAAATATAGTTAAATCTTTAAATAAACTAGGACACTACGTAACATTTGCTGATCCTAAAGCTGATATTCAATTAAGTTTTACTCAGCCACAACATTTTAAATTACACAGAAAACAATATCAAGTTTCATATACTCCCTGGGAATCTACAGAAATGAATCCTGACTGGGTAGAACGTTTTAATGAATGTGACGAAGTTTGGACAACATCAGATTGGTGCGCTAAAGTATTTAAAGACAATGGAATAACTAAACCAATATATGTTTATCCACATGGGATTGAAAGCATTTGGGTTCCAAAGAAAAGATTTGTTAAAGAAGGAGAACCATTAAAATTTTTGCATGTTGGAGAGCCTTCCCCTAGAAAAGACGGGCAACTAGTAGTAAATACCTTCATAAAACTATTTGGGAATAATCCAAATTATCATTTAACGATTAAAGCGCATAAGTTTAGTACAGTTAGAGTCTATGATCATGAAGATAGTATTATTGGAGTTCCCCACGAACTTTATAGCAACATTGATTTAATTACAGATGAAATTAGCGAAGAAAATCTTGTAAAACTTTATCACGATCATCATGTTTTAGTTTATCCAACATGGGGAGAAGGTTTTGGTTTTATACCACTTCAAGGTTTAGCAACAGGTATGCCAGTTATATCAACATATGATTGGTCTCACTATATGGACTATATGGGACCGCTTAAATTAGACTCTAAACTTACAGATGAGACTATGCCAAACTTTATATCTGATGGGCACATTGGAAAAATGTTTAAGCCAGATGCAAAACATTTAGAAGAACTAATGTTAAATGTATCAAATAACTATAAAGCTTACTCTGGCTATTATTTTGCTCAATCAACTAAAATACATGAAGATTACAATTGGGATCAGTTGACCAAGAAAGCTTTTGAAAGATTATCTAAAAAATTTTCTTAGGGCTTCCCCTTTTAAGCGTTCTTTGGTAGAATAGGATCTTCACACTAAATTTAAATTAACCGCCAGGCGGAGAAACAGGTATTATAAAATGTCTAAGACTATTGCAAACCCATACGAAAACTTTATTGCGTTATCACGTTACGCTAGATGGATTCCAGAAGAGAACCGTCGTGAAACGTGGGGTGAAACAGTAGATAGATATTTTGAGTTTATGCTCAATGCTTTAAAAACAAATCATAATTATATTCCAGATGAGAAGCTTGTTGCGGAATTAAAAAATGGTGTATTCGAACGAAATGTCATGCCGTCAATGCGTTCTGTTATGACTTCAGGAGTAGCATTGGAAAGAGATAATGTTGCAGGATACAATTGTGCTTTTCTTCCAGTTGATTCTCCACGTTCATTTGATGAAACCATGTATATTCTTATGTGCGGAACAGGTGTAGGGTTTTCTGTTGAGTATAAATACATTAATAAACTTCCCCCCGTCCCAGAATCATTAGAAAAATCAACTACAGTAATTACAGTAGAAGATTCAAAGCAAGGTTGGGCAAAAGCTTATCGTGAACTTCTAGCACTTCTTTGGTCTGGACAAATTCCAGCAATAGATGTTACTAAAGTTCGTCCCGCAGGCGCAAGACTTAAAACAATGGGTGGTCGTTCATCAGGACCACAACCACTTGTTAACCTATTTGATTTTACAATTGCAAAATTTAAAAATGCTACAGGAAGAAACCTTAAGCCAATTGAATGCCATGACATTATGTGCAAGATTGGTGAAGTTGTTGTAGTTGGCGGAGTACGTCGCTCAGCAATGATTTCTCTTTCAAATATTAATGACATTGAAATGGCGCAGGCTAAATCAGGAAACTGGTGGGAAGCAAGTCCACAACGTGCATTATCAAATAACTCTGTTGCGTATTCACGCAAACCAGATATGGAACAATTTATTGCAGAATGGAAATCTTTATATGATTCAAAATCGGGAGAACGAGGTATATACAATGTGGCCGCAGCTCAAACCCAAGCAGCCAAGTATGGAAGAAGAGATCCAGATATACACTACGGAACTAACCCATGTTCAGAGATTATTTTACGTCCTTACCAGTTTTGTAATCTTTCAGAAGTCGTATTACGTGAAAATGATACAAAGAAAGATATTGAGCGTAAGGTAGAACTTGCAACCATTCTTGGAACATGGCAGTCTACACTTACAGACTTCAAATACCTTCGTAAAATTTGGAAAGATAATACAGAAGAAGAACGCTTACTAGGAGTATCTTTAACTGGACAATTTGGGCACAAGTTTATGTCAGGAAAAGAAGACCTTGTTTCGTTAGAAGCATTTTTGATGACTCTTAGAGAATCAGCAAGAGCAAAGAATAAAGATGAGGCTGGGAAAATTGGGATTCCAGAGTCTGCTGCTATTACATGTGTAAAGCCATCAGGAACAGTATCTCAATTGGTCGGGGTGTCTTCAGGAATGCATGCATGGCATTCTCCATATTATATTCGCACAGTACGTGGTTCAAAAGGAGATCCAATTTCTACATTTTTAAAGGAAGTCGGAATTCCCGTAGAAGATGATGTAATGAAGCCAAACGATACATACGTTTTTTCATTTCCAGTAAAAGCACCACAAGGTGCAATTGTTAGAAATGATTTAACTGCTATTGAACACTTAAATATTTGGTTAGTTTACCAACGTGCATGGTGTGAGCATAAGCCTTCAATTACAGTTTCAGTAAAAGAAGATGAATGGATGGAAGTAGGTGCTTGGGTTTATAAGCATTTTGATGAGGTCTCAGGTATTTCATTCCTGCCACATTCAGATCACTCCTATAAGCAGGCTCCTTATCAGGAAGTAGAAAAAGAAGAATACGAAGCTCTTGTTGCTAAAATGCCAAAGGAGATCCGTTGGGAAGATTTATCTTTTTATGAGACAGAAGATGGTACTTCCACAAATGCCACGCTTGCCTGCAGTTCAGACGGAAACTGTGAACTTGTGGATATTTTGGCTTAGTGGTAGAATAGTATTGGCGTAAAAGCCAAATTTACAGGGCACCGTGTCCTGTTAGGAGATGATAATATGGCCACAAAAAAATTTGACAAGGCCGATTTAAACAAGGATGGGAAAGTAGTTATGACAGAACAGATTTTAGCAGCACTTGGAACTTATGCTCGTGCATTTCTTTCAGCAGCAATCGCTCTATATATGACTGGTAATACAAGCCCAAGAGATCTTTTGATGGGTGGATTTGCCGCAGTGGCTCCAGTTATTCTTAAGGCTCTAAGCCCAGCAAACAAAGAATTTGGGTTTACAAACAAGTAATTTAACAATTACTATTAGGACCGCTCTTATGCTAAAATAAGCATAGGAGTTTTCCTATTTAGGAGTTATAAAATGGCAGGTCAAAAAAATTTTGAAGTAGATCAAAATGCTACTTTTAGTTTTATAGTAGAGTATAAAGATGCAGCTGGAGCAGCCATTAATCTAACTGGTGCTTCTGCTAAAATGCAGGTTCGTGATACAAAAGGCGGATCAAAATTAGCCGTTACTCTTACCTCACCTTCAAGCGGAATAACAATAGATGGGGCTGCTGGCAAAGTAACAATTAAAATGACTCCCGATCAAACAAATAAACTTTTTTATCCTAAATCCGAGTATGACATTATGATTACAGATTCTAACTCTAATAAAATAAAATTAATAGAAGGATATATGACCCTCAGCAGGAGTGTGACTATTTAATGTCAGAAATAGTAGTAGTAAATGAACAAATCAACTCTGTAATAGTTCAAGAAACTACAAACAGCGTTAATGTTCTATCCCCAGGCTCACAAGGTCCTAGAGGAAAATCAATATTAAATGGTGACGGAGTACCTTCAGAAAATTTAGGTCTTGAAGGCGATTTTTATTACGACAAGCAAACAACAAAATTTTATGGGCCAAAGACCTCAAATATAACATGGTCAGGATCAGCAAGCTTTGCTTTAAATGCAACATTAACCTATCCATTTTCAATTGGACAGCTTGTTAATGCTGGATCTTACCACTATTTGGAAATAACCCATAATCTTGGACACAACCCTAATGTAACAGTAAAAAATAGCGCTGGGGACGTATTAGAGACTGGAATAGATTATAATAGTATTAATAAAATAACACTGATAATGGCTCAACCATTCGGTGGGACAGCATATCTGTCTTAAAGGAGAATAGAAATGGCAAGATTATTTGTAACGGATATCAATCTTAATAAGAATGAGCTCCAAAATGCAAGAATTCAAAACTTAAGCTCAGCCCCATCAAGCCCTGTAGCGGGACAAGTTTATTATGACACAACAACAAATGTTCTTTATTTCTGGAATGCTACCGCATGGATCCCAGCATCAGGAGATACTGAAGCAGTACAAGATATTGTAGGTGCATTTACAGTCGGCGGAACAGGTATTACTAAGACCTACAATGATGGAGCCAATACATTAACATTTGCTATTGATACTGCCGTAACAGCAGATTTAACAACAGCACAAACACTAACAAATAAAAAGCTTTCTGATAGTACAACAACAATTGTTGATGTAACAGATGCAACAAAAGCAATTAAATTTGATGTAGCAGGCACAACTGGAGTTACAGGTACAATTGCCACAGGATTTACAACCGCTAAAACACTTACTTTGCCAGATGCAACAGATACTTTAGTAGGTAGGGCAACTACAGATACTCTTACAAATAAAACTTTAACTTCTCCAACAATAAATACTCCAGTACTCACACTTGATGCTACAACTTCTACAACAGAAGGAAGAATTGCGTGGGACGGAACAAATGATCAATTAAAAATTGGTGATGGCGCAGCACTTAGAGTAATTAGTCCAGATGATAAAGCAGCAACACTTACAAACAAATCAATCTCTGGTTCATCTAATACATTAACTAATATACCTAACTCAGCTCTTTCAAACTCAACAATTTCTGGTAAAGCGCTAGGAAATAATTTAGACGCATTAACAATTGGAACAGGATTAAGTGGGACATCATATAATGGTTCCGCCGCAGTAACTGTAGCAATTGATTCAACAGTTGCAACATTAACTGGGTCACAAACGCTAACAAATAAAACTTTAGGCGCTAGCACAACTCTTGGTGCAGACTTAGCAGCAGGATCATTTAAGATTACAGGTCTTGCAGATCCAGTATCAGCACAAGATGCAGCAACAAAAGCTTATGTAGATAATGCAGTAGTTGGAATTGACTGGAAAGCATCAGTACGTGCAGCAACAACAGCAACAGGGACACTAGCAACAGATTTTGCCAATGGGTCTATAATTGATGGAGTAACATTAGTTACTGGAAATAGAATTCTTCTTAAGAATCAAGCAACTGGATCTCAAAACGGTATTTATACTGTTAACGCAACTGGAGCACCAACTCGCTCAACAGATGCCAACGTCGATGCAGAAATTACAGCATCATTTGCAGTTTTTGTTGAAGAAGGAACTACAAATGCAGACTCTGGCTGGACATTAACAAATGATGGTGCCGTAACAGTTGGAACCACAGCATTAGTATTTACACAGTTTACTGGTCTAGGCCAAGTAACTGCAGGAGCAGGTCTCACAAAGACTGGCAACACAATACAAGTTGGCGCAGGAACAGGTATTGTTGTAAATACTGATGATGTAGCAATTGATACAACAGTTGTTGCTAGAAAATATACTTCATTAGTCGGAAATGGTGTATTAACAGCAATTCCAGTAACACACTCATTAGGAAATCAATATGTGCATGTAAATGTATATGATGCCACTTCTAATGTACAAGTTGATTGCGATGTGACATTGACTTCATCCTCACAAATTACCCTTGGATTTTCTGTAGCCCCTACAAATAATCAATATAGAGTAGTTGTTATAGGATAGTATTAAATAGTATAATTAGAGGGGGAGAAAACATAACTTCTCCCCCTTTTAAAATTGGAGAATAGTGACTAGAGAATTTAAAGTACCAATTCAAGCTCCATCTATATCTATTCAAGGAGCAAATTCAAGCCAACAGCTTATGGGTGATGGTTCTTTAGTCATTCCTTATATATATTCAGATACTGCTCCTTCTTCTCCAGCATTAGGAGCAAGATGGGTAAATTCAAATGATGGAGTAGTATATACTTATGTAAATGATGGAGATTCATCTGCATGGGTAGAATTAAATGCAGTAGGATATGCAGGAGTTCAAGGAATATTAGGTCCACAAGGAATTACAGGCGGAAGCGGTATACAAGGTCTTCAAGGAACATTAGGCCTACAAGGACCAAATGGACTTCAAGGAATTACAGGTTCTGCAGTATATGATTTAGATCAAGCAGTTATTTCAATGCAGGTATTTAGGTAAGGAATAGAAGATGCCAATTAATTTTCCAAATAGTCCAGCAACAAATGACACCTATTCTTTTGACGGCAAAACATGGATATGGACGGGATCATCTTGGAAAGCTGTTATAACTAATCCTATACAAGGTTTACAGGGAACTCAAGGTATACAGGGCATAAAAGGTTCTCAAGGAATTGTTGCTTCTAGTTCTACTCCCGCCTCTATAGAAACATTATGGATTGATACAACTTCAAATACTTTAGGCGTCCCGCCATCTTCTTTAACAATTAACACATCAACACCATTGTTAGGAGGCGGGGACTTAACAAACAACCGTACTATATCACTAGATACTAGTGCAGATCAAATAGTAATATCTACACAGGTGTTTAGCTAATGACAAATCCAATTAATAAAAAGCAAGTAGGTCAAGTATCTAACTGGTTTCCATCAAATGAAAGATTTTTAAATTATTCTCAAAGTTCTATGGCATCTCCATATGGACTTAAATTACAGCAAACAATTTTATCAACAGGATCAGTAACTATTCCAGCAAACATTACATGGGTTTATGTTGTATTGGCAGGAGCAGGTGGTGCTAATCTAGCAGGGGCAGGCGGAATTGCTTGGGGTTGGACTCTACCAGCACCTTCTTGTATAGTTGGAGCAGGAGGAACAGGTAACGGAGGCGGCGGATATACTCGTTATGGATACATAATTGCAGGCGGCGGCGCTGGAGTAAATAGCGGTGGAGTTTTAGGTTCGGCAGGAGGTGGTTCAACAAATAACTCAACATATGCTGGCTCAACAAATTATTGGGGAACGCCAGTAGCAGGAGGAAATGGCGCCTTCGGTGGTAGTGTTATTTCAGGAAGTAATGGCGTAAACTCAATTTCAGGTGGCGGTGGTGGATATGCAGGAGCAAGTGGCACTCAAACTAACACAGCAGGCAACGGCGGTAACGGTTTAGCAGGTGGCGGCGGAGGCGGCGCAAGCGGAACAACTGGTACTCGCATTGGTGGCAACGGCGGTGATGGATTTAATATTATTACTGGACAAATAACAACTGGTGGAATAGGCGCTACTGTTCCTAACGGCGGCGCAGGTGGCGGCGGCGGTGGTGGGATATCAGGTAATGGTTTTAATGCTTCTGGAATTAATGGTGGCAACGGCGGCTTAGGCGGCGGCGGTGGTGGAGCAAACGGCGGCGGCGGAACAACTGGATCTGGCGGAAATGGTATTATTTATTTATATTACTAAGGAGGTAACAAATGGCTAATCCAATTAAAAGAGGACAGTCTGGAGGACAAGTATCTGATTTTGGATCATCACAATCAGCTGCTTCATTTGTGTCTTCAATTACTCCTTATGGCTTAAAATTACAACAAGTTATTACATCAACAGGCTCTGTTACAATTCCCGCAGGAATTAATTTTGTATATGCTATTGCAGTTGGAGGCGGTGGAGGTTCAGGCAATGGCGGTGGAGGAGGCGCAGGCGGAATTACTTGGGGTTGGTCTGTTAAAGTGCCATATTGTGTTATTGGCGCTGGTGGTTCAGTAAATGGTTCGGGCGGCTATACACGTTACGGAAATATACTGGCAGGTGGAGGAAGTAATATAGCGGGAAATTTGCTTGGCGGTGCAGGAGGTGGAGGATATTCTGGAGCAACTAATTATTGGGGTATGCCTGGTGGAACTGGAGGACTTAATGCATTAAAAGGTAATTTAGGATCTGGTGCTGGTGGTGGAGGAACTTCAGGTTCCGCTTCAGTTCCAGCAGGTGAAGGCGGTGATGGAATTTCTGGAGGAGGTGGAGGACCAAATACAGTAGTTGCAGGAACCGCTATTGCTGGTAATGGTGGTTCAGGTTTAGCAGGTGGAGGCGGAGGTTGTTCACGCAATACTGCTAATTTAGCCATTGGCGGTAATGGTGGAAACGGTATTAATATAAGTACTGGACAAAAAACATATGGAGGTTTAGGCGGAATTAATACTGGTAACAACGGTGGATCTGGCGGAGGTGGCGCAGGAACTGCAGGCAACGGAACAAATGGTTCTGGAATGAATGGTGGAACAGGCGGTCTTGGAGGCGGAGCAGCAGGTGGAGGAGCTTCAGGAGGGGTGGGTGGAGCAGGAATACTTTACCTATATTATTAAACTATGATAACAACAATATATAATCAAGCAAACTTTACGGATGGACCGTACGGATTAAAGCTTCAACAAACTTTTTCTACTCCAGGAACTTTTTCTGTAACAATTCCGCCAGGAATAAAAAGAGTATGGGCAATAGTTATTGGCGGCGGCGGTGCAGCTGGTAGTTCATCAACAACTGGTACAGGTGGCGGCGGCGCAGGTGGTTTTTCTATGGGATGGACTTATGCATCTAATATTGTAACAGTAGGCGCAGGTGGAGTTGGAAATTCAAGCCCAGTAACTGGTGCTTCAGGAACAGGATCAATTTATGGAATGGTTTTTGCAGGAGGAGGCGCTGGATCTCTCAATAATGGAAGCTCTGGTGGATCAGGTGGAGCAACAACAGGGTCAAGTAATAGCTCAACAACATCATATACTGGTGCACCAGGTGTAGGAGCTTCAGGAATTAGCTATGCCTCTGGAGGTGGATTTGCTTTTGGAAACGGTGGTGATGGGGTAACAACTGGAGCAGGTGGAGGAGTAAGTAATTTTAATAATACTTATTCTGCAGGTAGAGGACTTATATGTGGCGGCGGAGGTGGATCTGTAACTGGTTTTGGAGCAAACGGTGGAACTGGTGATTTATACACTGGCGGAACTGGTGGGTCTGCACCAGGTAGCGGCGGCGGAGGTGCAGGTTATGCAGGACCTGGCTCAAATGGAACAGCTGGCGCAGGTGGTAACGGAGGCGCAGGCGGAGGCGGCGGTGGAGGAACTTCACCAAATGGAACTGGCGGAAGTGGGGGCAATGGCTTAGTCTTGCTATACTATTAATATATGACAAATACATTTTATGAAAATTCACAATATAGTGAAACCCCATATGGATTAAAACTTAGACAAACAATATATGAAACTAAAGCAACCTACTCAATTGTTAGTGCTGTAGCAAATGGTTCATATATAACCTATGGTTGTCCAAATTTTTATAGAGCAGGACAAATTGTTTCTATTACAGGCATTGTATCAAATAATAATTTATCAGCAACTGCAAATATAGGATTTAATATAAATAATGCAACAATTTATTCTGTTACAAGTACATCATTTACTATTTTAAATACTTTAGCTTCATCAAATACATATACTTCTGGAGGTAGTGTAACTAGTGGATCTGTTGTAATTCCTTCAAATGTCAAAAGAGTTTATGCAGTATGTATTGGCGGCGGAGGAGCAGGTGGAGCAGGTAGATTAAGCACTTCAACTACAATAACTTCTGCATATGGAAATGGTGTAAATGCAGTATATATAGCCAACAATAATTTTGTTATTGGAGATACTGTAAATGTTTCTGGAATTACTCAAATATCTGGAGCTTCTCTTAATAATGCATATGCAACAGTTACAGCAGCTTCTTCAACACAATTTTCATTTACAAATGCTATAACAGGAACTGGTTCTGGCGGAACTGCATATAATGGTGGTGGCGGCGGCGGTGGCGGAGCAGGAGGCATATCTGCTGGTTGGGCATTTGTTTCAGATACAGCAATAGTAGGCAGTGGAGGTGCATCTATAGCATGTACTGGTTCTTATACATCATCAAACTCTGGACAACAAACTATTTATGGACAAGTTTTAGCTGGTGGAGGAGAAGGCGGAAGAAATGCTGGTTTTTCTCCGTCACCTGGAGCAGGAATTGGTGGAGCAGGTGGCGGCGGAACAGCAACTATTGGAGGTGGTTCAAGTGGAGCTTCTTATACTGGAGCACCTTCTGCATCAAATAATGTAATTGGTTATGGCGCAGGAGGCGCAACGGGAAGTACTGGTGGTTTTGATGGAGTTTCTGGAAGCGGCGGCGGAGCAGCAATACCAGCAACTGGCGCATATTTCATTCCCAACGGTGGTAGGGGCGCTATTGGTGGCGGAGCAGGATCAGCCTGTACAACTGGAGTTGTAACTTCAGGAACAGGGCTTGGAGGTAATAGTGATAGATTTGTTGGTGGATCTGGATCAACAGGAACAGGAATTTTATTTGGCGGAGGCGGAGGCGGCGCAGGCTATCTTGCAAATGGAGAAAATGGTGTAGGAAATGCTGGCGGTAATGGCGGACTTGGTGGAGGCGGCGGTGGTGCATCTTCTAATGGTGCATTTTCAGGTAAAGGCGGAGACGGAGTAATATTTTTATATTACTAATTGTTTATTCTTAAATAAACTAATAAAGTGATATAATAAATACATCAGGGGGTGAAATAAATTTCTACATTAAAATATTATGATACAGGTTCCCTACAATGGCTAAATGCAACATTTGGTGCACAAGGTATACAGGGAATTTCTGGTATTCAAGGAGCAGTAGGTATACAAGGTCCAATTGGATCAACATCTTCTAATGCCGCTTTATTAAATGCTGCTAATAATTTTACCGCAGTCCCACAAACTATTACAATCCCAGATGTTGGTAGTAAAGGTTTAATTATCAAGTCTGGACCAACATTAACAGCCACAATTACAAATGCTGTAAATAATGGATCTTCAATTACATATACAGCAACAAATACATTTTCGGCGGGTCAAACAGTATCAATATCAGGTATTTCCCCAACAACATATAATATTTCTGGAACTATAGCAACAGCATTTAGTGACCAATTTACAATAACAGTTACTGCTACTACAACATCTTATGTTTCTGGCGGTACCGCCACAGTTATTCCAAATGGTAATTTGACAGAATGGCAAAATGCTTCAGGAACAACAATGATGTATGTTGGTCCTGCGGGATCTATAAATTTCCGTGGTGGATCTACATTTACATCAAATGGTAGATTGTATATACAGCCAGCATCAGATAGTAATTCATTAATAGTAGACTCCCCCATTGGCACAACATCTGCAACATCTATATTTAAAGGTGCATCTTCACAAACTTCAGATTTAATGCAATGGCAAAGCTCAACAGGTGCAATACAATTAAGAATTAATTCATCTGGACAAATTCAACCAAAAGATACATCTGGGCCTGTTGTAGTAAAACAAACTGCTGTAAAAACTGCAACAATTACTGCAGCTACAACAAGTGGTGGAATAATTACTTATACAGCAACTAATACATTTCTTGCTGGAGAAACAGTTACAATTACAGGAATTGTTTCAACTGGAAATACTTCAGCGACTGCAGGATCTGGATTTAACTTATCAGGTGCAATAGTTTTATCAGCAAGTGCAACTCAATTTACAGTTACAAATGCTTTATCAGATACCTACACATCTGGTGGAACTGCATCAACAACAACTGGTGGAGATATATTTCAAGTTCAAGATTCATCAGCAACTCAAATACTTAAAGTTGCATCTAATTCAGTGGTTTCAAATTATCAGGTTTCAGCACCGTCATTTTTGGCACCAACCGCTGGCGGATTTGGATTTTTACATAATAATGGTGTTGTAATACAATCAGATGGTGCAAATGGAATTATACGTCCATATGGTGGATTAGGATCATCAATTAGAATTCGTTCTTCTTCTTTATTAACTCCATCGCTAATAGTATACCCATCTGGAGCAGGGAATACTGCAGACTTACAACAATGGTGGGATAGCAATAACAACACTTTAGCTAAAGTTGATTATGCGGGAAATATAACAGCACCTAACCTACAATTAGACATAGTGCCAATAGATAATTTAACATATCAATTTGACGGTATTGAAAATAGATTTTTGCTTACCTGGCAAGGCTTAAAGCAAACAATATCAAACCCATTTAGGCTTTTAGTAACCCTTAATGGTATAATTCAAAGTGTAAGTCTACCAGAATATGTTTGGGGAACCCCTTTCAGCTATGATGGATTTATACTAGATTCAGATGGATATATGTCTTTTTCTGAAGTTCCGCCAATAGGAACTACTTTTGTTGGCAGGATTCAAGCAGGATTTGCAACATCTACTACAACATATTCTTATCCATTTAAAGCAATGGATATATTACTAGGAGCGTACTAATATGGCAAGAAAAATTTTACTTGAAACAGGATATACATTTGTTCCAGCTACACGAACAATAACAATTCCAAGAATCATTAGACGTGAACGCCTAGCATTAATTACCAATACAACAACAAATCAAGTAATCTATAATTTTTCTGACCCTAGTTTAAGAGCTACATCATATACACTAACTCCAGCAACAGCAGTTGGAACTACAACAATTGTTCTTAATTTTAATACTACAGCAATGTCTGCCACAGATACGCTACAAATAACTATTGATGAATATGATGAGAAGTTTTCTCCTTCTGAAACATTTACTGATCCAGTAGGTAAATTTCGTGTATCTCAGCCACAATCTTTAATTGATACAGACTTTGAATATGGACAACAAACAACTAAATGGGAAAACGTATCTCTTACAAATAATCGTCCATGGGCTTTTGAAAACCAAGTCCCACTATTAAACATAACTGCTATTACAATGGCTGCAAATGCAAGAATTGTAACAGTTGCAACAACAACTCCACCAGCAGTAGGAACTCCAATATTTGTTCGTGATACAAACTTATTGTTTGCTAACGGAAACTTTATTGTAGAGACCGTATCTGCAGGAACTAACTTTACATATACTGCAAGAGCTACCAACTACACAACCATTACAGCTTTATATGATGCTTCTAAAACAATTATAACTCCAGGAACATTGTATTCTCAATCAGCAATTGGAGCAGCACCAACGCTATCAGTATCTGGTACAGATCTTAGAGTACAAGTAACAACAACTATTCCTCATGGATTAATGCCAGGAAATGAAATTGCTGTAGTTGGAATTACTGGAACAAATCCTCCTAATGGAAATTTTACAGTTGCAAGCATAATTTCACCAACAGTATTTGCATACTTTGCAAATCCAACAATTGGAAACCCAGCATCTTTAACTGCAACATCAGCAACTATTTATGTAAGACCAACATCACAATATGTTCACAGACCATTTGATGGCGGAGTATTGTTTGGCTCAAATAGCGCATCGGCAAATGTATCTTCAACAAGACAAACACGTAGACAATTCCGCTACCAATCTGGTAAAGGCTTACAGATATCATCTGGAACTCTTTTAAGACCATATGCAACAATCGATCAGTTAACTTCATCTGGAACTACAGTTACAGTTCGTACACGTGAAGCACATAATATTCAACCAGGTGCAACAGTTGTTGTTACTGGCGCAACAGAAACAGCATATAATGGAACATTTACTGTTGTGGCAGCACCAAGATACAATACATTTACTTATACTGCATTAACAGCTCCTACTGCAACCCCAGCTTCTGGAGATCCTGCAGTTTCAGTGGCAAGTTGGTCAGGTGCAAAAAATAGACTTGGAGCATTTGATAATCAAAATGGTGTTTTTTGGGAATATGATGGATCAACACTGTATGCAGTTCGTAGATCATCAACATTACAAATTGGCGGAAGAGTTTCTGTAAATGCTGGTTCGTCTACAGTTACACAAACTGATGCTGAATTCCCAACATCATTTTCTAAGCAATTAAAAATTGGAGATTTTATCGCTCTTCGTGGTCAATCTTATAAAGTAATTAATATTGCTTCTGATACATCAATGACAATTAATCCATCATATCGTGGTGCTTCAAACGTAACTTTTGGAACTGTTACAAAAATGGTTGAAACAAAAGTTGCACAGTCAGCATTCAATATTGATAAATTAGATGGAACTGGCCCTTCAGGGTATAACTTAAACCTAGCAACAATGCAAATGTTTTATATTGATTATTCATGGTATGGAGCAGGAACAATCCGTTGGGGAATTAGAGGAACTGATGGAAATATTATTTATTGCCACAGAATGCCAAATAACAACGTTAACTCTGAAGCATATATGCGTTCAGGAAACCTTGTTGCTCGTTATGAAGCAACTACAGAGTCTCCAATATCATTTACAACAGCAACATTAAACTCAGGTGATACATCTATTACAGTAAATGACACATCGTTATTTCCTTCAACTGGAACATTAATTGTTAGAAATAGTTCAGTTTATGAAGGTATTAATTACACTGGAAAAACATTAACTACATTTACTGGTCTAACTCGTGGACAAGCAGGATCAGCAGTTGCTGGAACAGCTACTACATGGACTTCAGGATCTGTTTCTGGAACAGTTACATCTGCAACAGGAATTCAACTTGGACAACGTGTTTATTCTTCAACTACTCCAAGCCCAGTGCCAGATGGAACATTTGTAACTGGAATTTCTGGAACAACAATTACATTAAATGAAGCGTTAACAGCCGCTAACCCAACTTTGATATTTGCTCCTTTGGGATCAACGGCTCAAACATTTACATATTCTGCAACTGCTCCAACATCTGTAGAATTAGCTTATCCAACATTTGCACCTTCTATATCTCACTGGGGTACAGCAGCAATTATGGATGGAAGATTTGATGACGATAAATCTTTGATCTTTACTTACGGAACAACTTCTGCAACTACAGTTGCAGCAGGATCATCAATTGCACTACTTGGAATTCGTGTAGGTCCTTCTGTAGATAATGGACAAGTTGGTTTATTTGGAAACCGTGAAATTATTAATAGAATGCAGCTTAAGTTAGATTCATTTGGATTAACTCAAACTGGAACAGCACAACCTCTTCTTGTTACATTAGTACTTAATGGAACCCCCTCATCAACAACTGCATGGACAAATGCTGTTGGAGATTCTGGAGCACAAAATTCATCTCTTGCACAAATTGTTTCATATGCTGCTGGTTCAACTACAATAACTGGTGGTGAAGTTGCAGGTGGATTCTTTACTGGAGGCGTTACAGATAGACTTGATTTAACATCAGTTCGTGATCTGGGTAACTCTGTTCTTGGTGGAGGTTCTGCAAACTCTAATGCTAACATTTATCCAGATGGGCCAGATACAATGACAATTGTTATTCGTAATCTAGGTTCAGCATCAGCTACAGTGTTCGGACGACTAGGTTGGACTGAAGCTCAAGCTTAATAAAAGGCGGGAGGAGGTCTAAATGGCTTTAGATAAATTAAAGTATACATATCAAGATCCTTCTAAGGTATCTCAGTTAAATGTTGACGATGTATTAAACGTAACTAATACTATAAATACAACTACACTAAATACAACTACAGTTAATTCTAAAGCAGAAGTTATATCTCCAGCAATTGGAACCTCTATTGCATTAACTACAAAACCTAATAATCAACAAACTTCTGATTTAATACAAAATCAAAATTTATTAGGTACACCCGCATCTGGAATAAATGCAGCAGGACATATGTATTTTGGATCTTCTAGTGTTGCAAATTCATTTTATTCACATTCAATTGCAATTATTTCAGCAACTGCATTATCTTCAACTATTGCAACATATACTTTAAATATAAATTTTCAATTTGTAGCTTCAGGTTCATACATAACAGTTGTTAATATGTTGCCATCATATTTTAATGGAACTTTTATAGTTCAATCTGTTAGCGGAAGTGGAAATATATACACATATACAGTATATAATTCCGCTGGAACATTTATTCCTGGAGGAGTTGCTACTACGCTAGGACAGACAAGACCCCACTCAGTAGTATCTATAACATCACCTACTCCTTATCAAGTACCATTGTCTATAAGAGGACATGCATCTCAATCTTATAGTCTTACTGAATGGCAAAATTCAAGTGGTACAAACTTAGCTAGAATGGATAACGCAGGAAATCTTCAATTAACTGCATTATGGCCTAATCGTATTCAAGATGCTGCTTTAACTGGTGCACAAATAGTTCCTGTATCAAATACATCAAATCTTTTTAATTCAAGTGGAATGTTAATAAGAGCACTTGGAGCAAATCAACAAGCTCTAACTGTAAGATCATCATTTACTGTTTTTACAATTACTGCTGCCACAGCAAATGGTACAACAATAACATATACAACAAGCAGTGATCCAAATTTTATTTATGCTGGAATGGGAGTAACAATTACTGGTGTAGTATCTACTGGAAATTTATCTGCCACTGCTGGAACTGGATTTAACTTAACAGGTGCAACTATTGCTTCTGTAACGGGCTCACAATTTACTATAACAAATTCTTTAGTAGATACCTATACATCTGGCGGTGTTGCAACAGCAACAACTACTGGGGATATTCAACAATGGCAAAATGGTAATAGCTCTGTTGTTGCAAGAGTAACCTCAGCAGGTGGTGCAGCATTTACTGGAAATACAGTAATATCTGGTGGATTATTAGTTCAAGGTAATTATGGCGGGACTAATACAATGGCTATTGCTAATAATCAAAACATAATTGGTCTTACCATTACAGCAAACTCTACTCAAACTGCTAATCTCCAAGAGTGGAGAAATAATAGCGGAGGCCTACTTGCTTATGTTACATCAACTGGATCTTCATTTTTTGGTGGAAATGTAATTAGTAATGGAAACTATTATGGTTTAGGATTAATGGATCCAAACTCAAGTGGCGCATATATAGCAATGAATTCAAATACTAATAATACAATAAATACTGGTGTTCTTAGAATAAGACCAAGGGCTGCAAATGGATTACCATTAGTAATTCAATCCACAAACACCTCTGGATCAATTACTGCTGCTATAGCAAATGGAACAACTATAACCTATACAACAAATGTTGCTGGATTCCTTGTTGCTGGGCAATCAATTACAATCACTGGGGTAGTCTCGTCTGGAAACCCAGGAGCTACATCAGGATCAGGATTTAACTTAACTTCTGCAACAATTGCAACAGTGTCACCTACCCAATTTACAGTAACTAACTCTCTTGTTGATACATATACATCAGGTGGATCATTAGTAGTAGCCCCAACAGCCGATCTTACACAATGGCAAGATCAAAATGGAAATATTAGAGCCTATATAAATAACGTAGGAGCATTTGTATCTAATCAGTTAATAGGTACTGCTGGATATCTATATTCAGTAGCACCCGCCTCATTTGGCTCAAATGGTTTAAATAACACCTATCAAGTACAAGTAGTTAATGGAACTGCTGCAAGAATTGGATTAATGGTTCAAGGGGCAGCTTCTCAATCCGCCGATCTTATGCAATGGCAAAATTCGTCAAGTACAGTATTATCAGCAATAGACATAGCAGGTAATTTTACAAAAGGCGATGGCGATCAACTATTGCTAGCAGGTCAGATTTTTTAATAAATAATGGTATACTATATAAATAACAAGGAGATATAAATGGCAACTTATAGCAAACAGCAACTCTCAGGCGGCTCTTTAGGAGCCCCGATTTTAGTAGCGGCAACAGCTTCTACAGGTACAACAATCCATGCAACTGGAATTTCTGCAACTGTCCTTGATGAGGTCTGGCTTTATGCCTATAACTCATCTTCTTCAGCTGTGCTTTTAACTATTCAATATGGTGGAACAACTTCACCAAATAATGATATTAAAATTACGGTCCCCTCACAATCAGGTCTGACGCTTATTGTCCCTGGATTAATTTTGACGGGAACTGGATCAGCAGCAACTTCAGTATATGCATATGCTGGTACAACTAACGTAGTTACAATTTCAGGTTACGTAAATCGTATAGCATAAGGGGTAGAATATGCATCAATATCTACCTAGAGGCGAAGTAAGTTCACAAGTCAGCGATTGGCACCCATCTTCTCCTGCATCAACATCTTTATCTAATACTCATTTTGTTCTTCCTTACGGATTGCGCTTACAACAGACAATCAACGCTGGAACAACATCAGTAACAATCCCTGCTGGAGTTACATTTGTTTACGCTATTGCAGTTGGCGGTGGTGGCGGTGGTGGCAGCAGTTATGGTGGCGGAGCAGGTGGAGTTGCTTGGGGTTGGACTTTAGCAAACTCAACTTGCATAGTTGGTGCTGGTGGCTCATCAGGTAGTGGTAATTATACACGCTATGGAAACATTATTACTGGCGGTGGTGGTGGTAATTCATTTCTTGGTGCTGGAGCAAGTGGTACTGGCGGTGCTGGAACAAATTATTGGGGAATACCAGGTGGTAGTGCTGGAGGTGGAACCAACCTCAATGGAGGAAATGGTGCTGGTGGTGGTTCAGGTTTTTTTTCAACTACCGCTGGAGTTGCAGGAGGTAATGGGGGAAATGGAATTTCAGGAGGCGGTGGCGCTTTTTGCCAAGTTTCTACTGGAACCTCAACGGGCGGTAATGGTGGTTCAGGTTTAGTCGGTGGCGGTGGCGCTGCTGGACAAAGTAGTTCAAACACTCGCACAGGTGGCTCAGGTGGTACTGGAATAAATATCCTAACTGGCGCACAAACAACTGGTGGAGCAGGTACTACTGGAACAAACTCAAACGGCGCAGGTGGAGGCGGTGCTGGTATTGCAGGTAATGGAACTGCGGCTTCTGCAAATAATGGTGGTGCTGGCGGTCTTGGCGGTGGCGGTGGAGGCGGTGCTGGAACTGGTGGTACTGCTGGCTCAGGCGGCGCAGGAATACTTTACCTTTTCTACTAGGAGATAATTATGAGCGCATCAATTTATAGCAATTCACAATTTACCGATTCACCTTATGGACTCAAACTGCAACGCACAATTACCGCAACAGGAACAACATCAATCACAGATATTCCTGCTGGTATTCAAAGAGTTTATGCAATTGTAATTGGTGGTGGTGGTGCTGGAAGCACACAGGCTACAGGCGGTGGTGGTGGTGGTGGAGCAGGAGGATATTCTGCTGGCTGGACTTATGTTTCAACTTCCGTAACTGTTGGCGCAGGTGGTACTGGTTCATCATCTGCGGCTGCTGGTGCAAACGGCGGTTCATCAATTTATGGAATGGTGATGGCTGCTGGTGGTACAGGTGGACAAAATTCAACATTAGGCGGTGGCGGCGGTGGTGCTTCCTCCTCAAATAGTATTTCTTACACAGGTGCGCCAAATACTGGTCAAAGCCAAATTGGCTATGCAAGTGGCCCGAGTGCTAACAGTACTGCTGGTGCAGCAGGTGTAAATACTGGCGGCGGTGGTGGTTCAGCAACTACAACAGGAACTCAAACTGCTGGTGCTGGCGGTCGTGGACTTATTTGTGGTGGCGGTGGAGCAGCAGGAACAGCAGGAACAGGCACAGGCGGTGCTGGTGGAACTGGAGATTTCTACGCTGGTGGAACTGGCTCATCAGGAACAGGAACAGGTTTTGGCGGTGGTGGTGGCGGAGCAGGTTACACAGGCGCTGGCGCAAATGCTTCTGCTAACAATGGCGGTAATGGTGGTTCAGGCGGTGGTGGTGGAGGCGGTGCCTCTACTGGTGGTACTGCTGGCTCAGGCGGTAACGGTGTTGTTTACCTATATTATTAAAAAGGAGGGGTATAAATGGCTAACTCATTTGAACGTGGATTATCAGGCTCTCAAGTATCACAATGGGCTCAAAATGATACATATACCCCAGCAATAAATACATCTTTTATAACTCCTTATGGGTTAAAACTTCAACAGGTAATTACATCTACTGGTTCTGTTACAATTCCTGCCGACATTACTTTTGTATATGCAATTTGCATAGGCGGAGGAGGCGGCGGCGGATGGTATGGTGGTGCAGGCGGTGGTGCAGGCGGCGTTGCTTGGGGTTGGACTCTTTCAAGCTCATCTTGTATTGTTGCTGCAGGCGGAATTGCTGGGGTATCTACTTCAATTGCTCCTGGTCGTGGCGGTTATACGCAATACGGTAATATAATTTCTGGCGGTGGTGGTCAAGGCGGATATAATGGTATTGATAGTGCAGGTGGTGGTTTTTTAGGCGGCGGCGGTGGCGGCTGCAGCAGTGGTCAGGGTGGTGCAAATGGTGCTTCAGGTAGCACTAATTATTGGGGAATACCTGGCGGCGTTAATGGAAATATAACGACATCGCCAAATGGTAGCGCAGGTAGCGCAGGAGGCGGCGGAGGTTTAGGTAATGGCGGAGATGGCATATCAGGCGGGGGCGCAGGAGGTAATAATGGTAAAAACGGAGGTAGTGGTTTAGTAGGCGGCGGTGCAGGTGCAGGCACGGCCACTCGACCAGGTGGTTTTGGAGGAAATGGTTTTAATATTCAAAAAGGTGTAACCGCATTAGGCGGAGTAGGCTCATTGTTTGGCGTAGCTGGCTCTGGCGGCGGCGGTTGTGGCACAGCTGGCAATGGTTTAAATGGAGTAGGTTATACTGGAGGTAATGGCGGCGCAGGCGGCGGCGGAGGTGGTGGTGGAAATACTGTTGGCGGAGCAGGTGGAGCAGGAATTCTTTATCTTTATTATTAAGGAGTATGTATGACAAATGTATTTGGAAAAAATAAATCAGGCACACAAGTGTCTAATTGGCATACTGCTAATAGTAGTAATACTCCTACATCATTTACATCTTTTGTAAATCCTTATGGATTAAAATGTCAACAAGTAATTACATCTAGCGGATCTGTTACAATTCCCGCCAATATTACATTTGTTTATGCTATCGCAGCAGGCGGCGGCGGCGGAGCTAGTGGTAATTCGCCAGGTGGAGCAGGTGGAATTGCTTGGGGTTGGACTATTGCAGTTTCTTCTTGTGTTGTAGGTTCAGGTGGAGGAACACAGACTAGCGGAGGATACACACAATATGGAAACATAATAGCAGGCGGTGGCGGAGGTGGTCAAGGCGGCGGAGCATTTCTTGGCGGTGGAGGATCAGGAGGATTACCAGATGCTAATTCAGGAGCAGGCGCTACAAATTATTGGGGTATGCCTGGTGGAGCAGCCGTAACAGCAAACGTAGTGACTATAATAAATAGCGGTAGTGGTGGTAGTGGCGGTGGTGGAACAAACGCAGTAGCAACGGCGGGTAATGGTGGGGATGGAATCTCTGGAGGCGGAGGCGGTTCAACATATTTTCCAGGAAGTCAAACCAATACAGGCGGTAATGGTGGGTCAGGTTTGGCAGGCGGCGGTGGCGGTCGTGCTTCTTCAACAACGGGAATTCGTACAGGCGGTAACGGTGGTAACGGAATAAACATTTTAACTGGGGCAATAACTACTGGTGGCACAGGTACATCAGGAATTGGACTGGGTGCAGGCGGTGGCGGTGCTGGAATCGCTGGCAATGGTATTAACGCATCAGGTGCCTCTGGCGGTACTGGCGGTCTTGGCGGCGGCGGTGCAGGCGGCGGCGGTGGTGGTTCATCAGGTGGAGCAGGTATACTTTACCTATTTTACTGATATAATAAGATATAAAATGGAGATAACATGAGCGTAGATATATATTCAAATTCAAAGTTTAGCGACTCACCTTATGGTTTAAAGTTGCAACAAACTTTTACTATATCAGGTCCTGTTACCATTCCCGCAGGAATTAATAGAGTTTATGCAATTTGCATTGGCGGCGGCGGCGGTGGAGGATATGCAGTCACTGGAGCAGGTGGCGGCGGCGCAGGAGGATATTCTGCTGGGTGGACTTATATTTCTAACACAGTAACTGTTGGAACTGGCGGTGCAGGTGGTACGGCTTCTGTGGGTTCTAATGCTGGTAGTCCAAGTGTTTATGGAATGGTTATTGGTGGCGGAGGTGCTGGTGGTCAAGGATCAATTACACCTATTGGATCAGTAGGAACTGGCGGAGGCGGAGGCGGAGGCGGAACAGGTGGCTCAACAGGTGGAGGCACTTCTTACACAGGAGCACCTGGTGGCAGTAATGGTGGAAATAGTTATGCAGGCGGAGGTGGAAATGCAGTAACAAGTGGCGCAACACCTATTGCAGGTGGTTCTGGTGCTTCAGGCGGTGGCGGTGGTGGCAATATTGGTAATGGTAATGCTGGAGCAGGCGGTTCAGGACTTGTCGGAGGCGGTGGAGGCGCATTAACAGCATCAGGATTAGGAACTGGCGGCGCTGGAGGATCAGGAAGAGGCGGCGCAGGCGGTACTAGTTCATCAGGCACAGGAGCAGGTTTTGGAGCAGGCGGCGGCGGAGGCGGTTTTACGGGTGTTGGATCTAATGCTTTAGGAACAACTGCAGGCAACGGCGGCGCAGGCGGTGGCGGAGGCGGTGCTTGTCCTGCTAACGGCACATCAGGAACTGGCGGAAACGGAATTGTTTATTTATACTACTAAGGAGATAAAATGGGAACATATGCAGTAATGAGTGGCAACACAGTAAGTAATGTAATAGTTGCAGATGATGTAGAAGATGCATCAAATGTTTTACATGCAACTTTAATTGAATATACATCTGAAAATCCAGCAGGAATTGGCTGGACATATGATGAAGAAACAGGTAAATTTGTACAACCAGAACCTGTTGAAATTGATCCAGCTCAAGCAGCAAATGATAAATTAATTGCAGCAGGATTAACTCAAGAAGAAATTGCAGCACTTGCTGCACAGGTGTCTTTACAAAACCCTACTGAATAAGATATAATCAGTAGATGAACCTAGTCCAAAGAGCCGTGTCCAACGGCGGTAAATTAGCGCCATTAGTTATATCTAAAGGTCTTACATCTGGGACTGGATTAATGAATCCTTCCATCTTTGTAGATAATGACGGAGAAATACTAGTCAACCTTAGACATGTAAATTATACTCTATATCATTCTGAAAATACTCAAAAGTTTCCATCAAGATGGGGACCATTATCATATCTACATCCAGAAAAAGATATGCATTTGCGTACAACTAATTATATTGTTAGATTAGATAAAGACCTTGTAATGACAGATCATACTGTTATTGATACTAGTAAATTAGATGTAGAACCTTTATGGGAGTTTGTAGGTCTTGAGGATGCCCGCCTTGTTCAATGGGACGGGGACTATTATTGTATCGGAGTAAGAAGAGATACAACAACAAATGGCGTGGGCAGAATGGAATTATGCAAGATAGAATTAGATAAATCTAATTGGTCTGCAAAAGAAGTATCCCGTATTAGAATACCAGCTCCTGGGAAAGATGATTCATACTGTGAAAAGAATTGGTATCCAATATTAGACAAGCCCTATCATTTTGTTAAATGGACTTCTCCAGCAGAGATTGTAAGAACTTATCCAGATCTTCCCGCCAGATGTGATCAAATATCTCATACTGAGAATATAAAAGTTCCTGCTGATCAAAGAGGCGGAAGCCAACTAATTCGCTGGAATAATCTATATCTATCTATAACCCATGAGGCAAACTTATTTAATAACTACCTTAGTCAAAAAGATGGTGTATATCGTCACAGACTATGTGTATGGGATGACGATTTAAATCTTGTTGGAATGTCTCACAAAGCATTTTCATTTTTAGATGCACGTATTGAATTTGCTGCAGGAGCAGCAGTATACAATAATGACTTATTGATATCTTTTGGATTTCAAGACAATGCAGCATTTGTGCTTAAGGTGCCAAATATTGTAGTTGAAGAGATGATAGCGGAAGCTTTACTAAATGAATTCAATTGAAGAATTAATTGAGACTGTTTCTCATGATATGCTTAATCCAGAACATAACTTTAATATTGCCATTAAGTATGAGCAATTAGGACAAACTGCTTCTGCCGTTTCATTTTATTTAAGAGCAGCAGAATATGGTCATGAGACTCATCCAGAAATAGTATATGCTTCATTGTTAAGAATGTCTCATTGCTTTGAAGACCAGTCTGGGCGGGAACATACAGTAAGCAACGTAATACTACAAGCAATACAATATTTACCCAACAGACCAGAAGCATACTTTTTAATGTCTAGGTTTTATGAAAGATCACAAAAATGGCAGGAGTCATATACATTTGCTGAAATAGGATTAATGTTTAATCAAGATATGGATCCTTTACCAGTAGATGTAGATTTTCCTGGAATGTATGTTTTATCTTTTGAAAAAGCTGTATCGGGATGGTGGATAGGAAGAGAAGATGAATCATTAAATATCTTTACTCAATTATTACAACAAGATATAAGAGAAGATTACAAGAATACAGTCAGATATAATTTAGAAAAAATGGGTAAAAATGTTATTATTTGATATTGGTGCTAATAGAGGAGATGCAGTATATGCAGGACTTCAAAAAGGATTTGATAAAATAATTGCTTTAGAGCCCGCCCCAAAAATGTTTTATATGCTTTATAATAATTTTAAGAATGACCAAAAGGTTATTCCGCTTAAGTATGCCGTATCTGATTCTAATGGTAAAAAGATTGAATTTTATGAATGTGTAGAAGATGGCCTTTCTACAATAGAAAAGTCATGGCTTACTGGAGAAAACGCTTTATATAAAGGAAAAGAATTTAGAACTATTAATGCTACTACTTGCACAATAGACAGGCTTGTAGAAAAATATGGATTACCAGATTTAGTTAAAATAGATGTTGAAGGTGCAGAGTCTCAAGTGTTTAACGGAATGACTTGCAAGCCAAAACAATTATGTTTTGAATGGAGTTTATTTACTTTAGATCAACACGTAGAACAATTAAAACGTCTTAAAGAAATTAATGGTTATACAGAGTTTGCTCTTCAGTATATTACTGATCATTTAGTAGAGCCTGCAGAATATCGCTCTATGTCTTTGTTTGATACTTTGCCCGCTTGGATTGAGGATACTAAAAATGATTGGGAAAACGGCGGGTGGCTAGAGTATAATCTTAGACAAACAGCAGATGTAGGGATGATCTGGGTTAAATAGTCAGTTTTACCATTAATTTTAATGAAAGGAATGGCATTGTAGTTAGTCTTATATAAAAGGCTTATAATCTCGATAATGCTATAATATAAAAATGAGCAACAGTACTGCTAAAAATTTTAGATATCCAACTCTTGACATGTCTCCAGATGTTCCAAGAGACATGGGTTTGCTAGCTCAAGACATAGATGATTATTTAACTACACACCCAGGTCCTCAAGGAACTCAAGGAACTCAAGGAACTCAGGGTAGACAAGGCGTACAAGGAGTTCAAGGAGTACAGGGCACAACTGGTATTCAAGGATTAATTGGCATACAAGGCACACAGGGTGTGCAAGGTGCACAGGGTACACAAGGAACTCAAGGATTGCTTGGTAATCAAGGCACACAAGGTGTGCAAGGTCTTCAAGGTGCACAAGGCGTACAAGGTACACAAGGTTTATTAGGTATTCAAGGCACTCAAGGTATTCAAGGAGCGCAGGGTGCAACTGGAACACAGGGAGTACAAGGAATAACAGGAGCTAGTGGAAGCTCTTCTTCATATTTTAATTACAAAGCAGATGCAAACTCACAAACAAATTCACAACCAGCCGATGGAAAATTAAGATGGAATAATGCAACTCAAACTTCTGCAACAAGTTTATATGTTAATCATTTAACATCAGATAATATTGATATTGATTTATTTCTTGCAATATTAAAACAAGAAGATAAAATTTATGTACAAGATGCAAATAATTCTGATAATTATCAACAATTTAAAATAACTGGAACACCAGATATTGGAAATAATACTTATGTTCAAATTCCAGTTTCCTACATTGGAGCAGGTGGAATTGGTGTAACTGGTTTTCCAAATAATCATCAATTAGTTTTAATTACATTTGCATCTGGTGTACAGGGAACAACGGGACTTCAAGGGGTTGTAGGATCTCAAGGAGTTACAGGGTTACAAGGTATTCAAGGCACACAGGGTGTGCAAGGTGCACAGGGTACACAAGGATCTATAGGGTCTCAAGGAGTTACAGGGCTACAAGGTTTTCAAGGCACACAGGGTGTGCAGGGAATCCAAGGTATTCTTGGAACCCAAGGAACTTATATAACAAGTGCAACAGCACCAGTTTCTCCATTACAAGGACTAGCGTGGCTAAATACAGAAGATTCAAGACTTTATGTGTGGAGTGGAACTCAATGGTTTGAGCCTTATAATAATTTGACTGGGCTTCAAGGAATTCAAGGAATTCAAGGTATTTATGGTCCACCTACAATTCCACAGAATGCACAGACAGCCTCATATACTCTAGCATTAGCAGACGTAGGTAAACATGTTTCCATCACAACAGGTGGAGTAACAGTTCCTTCTTCAACATTTAGCTCAGGTGATAATATTATGATTTACAACAACTCATCCTCCAGCCAAACTATAACACAAGGAAGCGGTGTAACATTAAGACTTGCAGGCACTTCAAGCTTTGGAAATAGAACATTATCCCAATACGGCTTAACAAGTATTTTATGTGTTGCCTCTAATGTTTTTGTTATATCTGGTTCGGGGTTGAGCTAATGACAGCGGTTATTGGATTTGCTGGACAAGGAAAAAATTACGTAAGAGATAATTTAGTATTAAATCTTGATGCTTCTGTAAAACAAAGTTATGATGGTTCAGAAAATTTAATTCCCACCAGCGGACCTGGGTATTTTGGTAACACAACGTACTACCCTCCAATAAATGGATGGACTCCTACATTTAATTATTCTAATGCTCCAGATGGAACACAGACTAGCGTTCAGTGGGCGGCAGGCGGTCAATATGTAGGGCCATACTCAAACTATACATCAGGTGTCCCAGCTTCTGGCAAAATTTATGTTATGAGTATTTATGGAAATTCCCCACGTTCAGGTAATAATGGATCAATTTGGGTAGATCCAGGAAATAATAGATTGATGACTGTTGATTGTAATGGTGGAACAGTTACATCTGTCGGAAGCAACATAATTAACTCTGGTTCCATTAATTGTGGAAATGGTTGGTATAGATTTTGGAGTACATTTGCTGGAAGTACTGGCTCAATTGCCCCAACTTATTATACAGCTTTAGGTGGTGGAACAAATTGTTATTTATGGGGACCTCAACTTGAAAGAGGAGTTTTTCCAGGACCATATACTCCAACTACTGGAGCTGTAATAAATAGAAGCAACACTTGGAATGACCTTTCGGGCAATTCAAATAATGCTACTTTAAATATGCCATATTTTAATGAGCAGGGATACTTTGAATGGGATGGAAACTCAACTACTGATGTAGGTACAGTTCCAAATGCTACTTCAATAAATTTTTCAGAGGCCGCTGCATATTCAATTGATTTTACAGCATACCCATATTCTAATCAACCAAATGGTTCGGGCGGAGCAAACTCTGGTGAAGCAGTAATATTAGAAAAATGGAATTATAGTGGAACAGTAGGATACCCATATGCTATTAGATTAAGTAGCTTGGGACCCACACCTTCTTGGTTTATTGCTGCTTATAATGGAACAACAGGCATTACCGCTGGATCAAGCGCAACAGTAAATGCATGGTCACATGTAACTGCCGTTTATGATTGGCCAAATAGTATTTTAAGGGTTTATGTAAATGGCACACAAACAGCAACAACAACACTTTCAGGAACAGGATTTAGCTCACCAACAAGCCCAATATATTTAGGACAAAGAATTGGAACGGGTATAGATCGATTTGCTGGTAAAATAGGACATATAAGACAGTATAATAAAGCATTGTCAGCTGCTGAAGTTCTACAAAATTTTAATGCAGTAAGAGGAAGGTTTAACATCTAATGCCAATTAATTTTCCAACAACAGGCTTAACGTCAGGTGTAAGCACATACACATATTTAGGTCGTACATGGTTATGGAATGGTACAACATGGCAATCTGTTGGTACCGTTCAGGGATTACAGGGAACCCAAGGTTTAACTGGTCAAGGTATTCAAGGTATTGCGGGATCCGTTCAAGGAACTCAAGGTGTTCAGGGTTTACAAGGCGGAGGATTTAATCAACTTCAAGGAACGACGGGAACTCAAGGAACTACGGGAACTCAAGGTACTCAAGGAATTCAAGGTTTAACTCCATCTAACGTAGCATTATTAAACGTAGATAATACATTTACTGGAAAACTTTACACTTCAGGCGTTTATGACACCAATGATATAAGCGCACAAGCATCAGCAAACAATATTTCATTTTTACCAAACGATGTTTGGTTTGATAGATTAAGATTTCAAAATGGAGCATTTGAAACATCTACAAATGGAACAACTTGGACAAATACAACATTTAATTCATCTCCTTTTGATGGAAGAAACTATAGTGTAATTGCTATCCCGCCATCGACATATTATAGATGGACATTTTCAAATCTTAATTTTAATTACATGCTTAATAAATGGTTAAGAGTTACTTGTACTTATACATCACCAAGTCCCTCATATAACTTAACATTTGAATCAAGTTCAAACGGCTCAAGCTGGAACTCAAGAGGAACTTGGTCTGGAATTTCATCTGCGGTAACAAGAAGAATATTTGCAACAACAGATATTGGTAGTGACGGATATATAAGAATTACAATGCAAAATACTCATGCAACTTCATCTGTTCAACTTGCAAATATAGAATTACTTTCATATCGTGCAGGAGATCAAGGTGGGGATGCAACAGGAATTGAAGGAAACCTTCCATTTGATTGGGATGGATATAGAGCAATTACAATGCAATCAAAACATAGCGGAAGTGTTCCGTTAACTATTAGAAATAGACCTGCATTTACTACAGCAGTTACTTCTGCTACAGGAAATGGAACTACAGTAACTTATAATTTTGCTGGATCTAGCCTTACTCCTCCAATGGCGGGAGAAACAGTAGGTATTACTGGTGCCAACCCAACAACTTTTAACATTTCAAGTGGAACAATATTATCAGCAACAGCTACATCTATTACAGTCGCAAATACTACTTCAGATACTTATGTAGGCAGCGCAACTTTAAAGGTTGCAGGACTAAATAATATAATGCAATGGTATAACAGCGACGGCTATCTTTTAGGATACATAACCTCTGGTGGACAACTTAATATAGGTACAAATTCATCTTCAGGAATGAATATTGTTGGAACAGGATATTTTGTAGCATCTAGCAGTGGACTTCCAGCAATGAGAATACAGCAAGCATCAGGTCAAACAGGAGATTTATTTGAATTTAGAAATTCGGCATATTCAACAGTATTAGGATCAATGGCAGCAGATGCAACTTTAAAGTTTCCCGCTTTAACATCTCAAGCAGCAAGCAAAGCTTTGTTAACAACAAATGGTGACACTGGTGGATTTTTAATTACTACTGTTGCAGCAGCAAATAAAGGTTTAGTTATTAAAGCAACTGCTTCACAAACTGCCAGTATGCAAGAGTGGCAAGATTATACGGGCTCAATAGCAGCATCTATAAATGCTTATGGTTCATTTCAAACTAGCGGAACATTATCAATAGGAAACTATTTAAGTGGAACTCAAGCTTCTGTAACCCCTGCCGCATCTACAATTGGATTAATTATTAAAGGCGCAGTTTCTCAAACCGCAGATCTTACACAATGGCAAAATTCATCAGGAACAGTTTTAGCTGAAATAAATTCCAATGGGTCATTTGAATTAAACGGAAAAGATATAGAACTAATGAATATTATGGGAGCATTCTAATATGCTATACTATAAAGATAGGAGGGTTAAATAATGGCAACAACAGTTAAAGCGTTATATAGAGGTGCTGCAACAACTAATACTGCTACTACTCTTTACACAGTTCCCGCTGCAACAACAGCAGTAATTACAAATATTGTAATTACAAATACTTCTGCCTCTCTTCAGACTTATTCTTTATCACTTGATGGAGTAAGCATTGCGGCAGCAGTAGCTATATCAGCAACAGATTCAATTGTAATTGATATGAAGCAGGTATTGGGAGCAACAAAAATTATTGCAGGTGGAGCCTCAGCAACATCTGTTAATATTCATATTTCAGGAGTTGAAATAGCATAATGTTTATAAAAAAACTTAGAACAATAGGTGGCATGTCTTCTTTAAGTAGATATGCAAATATGTTGGCTGGCAATATACCATACTTACCTACAACTAATTCTGATGCTGTGTTCCTTCCAGTTTATGCTAGCCCATATATGCAGGTACAAAATTGGTTTAATGGAACCACTACTGGTTTTAATAGCAAATATGCAGATTCAGCATCATTGCCACCTAGTTATGTTCGTGACGCTTCATGGAGTCGTGGTAAAGGATATCTATCTATAGCATACGGCGGCGGCGCATTATTTAGAACATATGCGTTTAATAATTCAACAGGATTTGGAACCGCTTATTCTAATCCATTAACTTTACCAGCAGGATCCGATGGAAATGGTGTTGATTTACAAATTGATGATTCTCTTATTTTTATAGCGCATTCTGGAAGTCCGTATGTTTCAGCATATCAATTTGGATATGCGGGATACGGAACTAAAATTTCAGATCCAGCAACAATATTGTCAAGTGCGGCAACAGGAGTTAAATATTTTAATGAAACATTATTTTTAAATTCATCTACAACTCCATTTTTACATGCCTATCAATTTTCAATATCAAATCAATCATTTGGTACAAAGTACGCAAATCCAACAACAACTCCTACATATGGAGGATATGGTAATCCCGAAGTGCACCCTTCTGGAGATGCCGTAACAACTCAGGGCATATCTGGTTGTTATGCATATGCATGGTCAAGATCAAGCGGATTTGGAACAAAATATGCACAACCATCAGGAGACCCATATGCGTATTCAGTAGCTTTTTCTTCAACTGGAAACACTGTAGCTTTTGTAAACCAAAATAGTCCATTTATAAACGCCTATCAATTTACAATTGCAGGCGGGTTTGGTTCAAAATTCAGCAATCCTGCCACTTTGCCGACAGCGCCACCGTATTATAATACCATTGCTTTTAGTTATAATGCACAAGCATTGGCAATGCTTGCAACTGATTCCCCATATGTTCATGCTTATAGTTTTTCAGAAACAACTGGATTTGGAACAAAATATAATAATCCATCATCATTACTTGCAACAGGAAGCTTTACTGGCGGAATCAATTTTAATTAAAAAATAGAAAAGGAGAAATAAAATGACAGATACACCAATGACACCACTACAGGCAAGAGAAGCAGAAGTTGCACAATATGAGGCAAACATTGCCATGTATACAGCAATCCTTGCAACACTTCCACAAGAATGGCCTACACGCCTTCTTGAATATCGTGGAGCAACTGATAAGCATGCAACAATTGCAACAGTTCATGATATGGAAGATGTAGAGCTTCTATCACAATTATGGTATGCAGATCAATGCTATGCAGCAATTCGTACTGAAACTGTAGAAATGAATAAAGCAAAAGCTATTCTTACTGTTTTACAATCTTTGTAAATATAAATAGAATATCTAAATGTTTTATAAACAATAGTGCCTAAAATGATAACTCATTCGTAGGTACTTTTGCTGTACTTATTAACAAAAAGAAGGGAGGTATAAAAAATGTCATATAAATTAAAAGTATTAAAAGATCATCCTATTGCATATTATCCATTAACGGAAATACATAATGCAACGATAAAAACATATCAAGACGTTAAAGATAATTATGCAACATATCAAGCATTTGAAAATGATTTTTTAACATATTTAAATGTTATAGACACTGTAGTTTATGATGTTTCTGGGTGCGGAAACGATGGAACATATGTTGGAGATATATATACAGATGCCCTACCCCTAGTTTCGGGCGGAGTTTTTGGAACAACAATAAATAGCAGCTCATCAATTACTCTTCCTATAAATAAAAACTATTACGGAATTTCAACAACCCAAGGTATGGGAACTAAATATTCATCTGATAATGACTTTACCATAGAATGTTGGATATACCCTTCAATTGTTTCAACATCTCAAACTCCAATTATGTCAGATAGTGCAAATAATATAGGACTGTACTGGGAAAATGGAGATGTTGTTTTTAAGGCATCTGCTACAGAATCAATTAGGTATCCAGTAACATACTCTAAAAGAGCACTACACCTAGTAGGAGTATACTCCGTATATTCAATTTCTTTATATGTCGATGGAAGATTGGTAGCAAATAAATCTTTAGTCGACGGATTTAAATTTACAAATACAACATTATCTATTTCTGTTGGGCCAACCGCTTCTTCTGGAGATTCTTTTATAATTGATGGACCAGCAATTTATAGACATTCCCTTTCTAATGCCTCTATTCAAAGACATTATGCAGATGGTAATTTTTCTGCTCCAGCCATTCAAGTTGTTGCCCCCGATGAGGGAATTCTTTTTTCTTGCACAGATGCCTCTATAAGAGCACAGTTTCAATATTCTTATCCAGTAAATAGAAATTGGTCGGAATTTATTGATAGTAATACCTACTACAATGAGTCTGCAGGATATATATCTTTTTATAAAACAGAATCAGTACAGTCAAAAACATTTATATTACAAGATTCATTTTTAATACCTAGCCAAATTCCATTTGTAAGCTCAAAGGTTGAATGGAGAAATGATCTGGGTATTACAGTTGAATCAAGTGTAGATGGAACAAACTGGCAAAATTGTTCAAATGGACAGCCATTAGCTCAATATACAAAAGATTCATTTAGCAGCACGGGTGTGGTTCATATTAAAATAACTATGGCTACTACAGATGCTAGCAAATTTTTGCCAAGACTGGCATATTTTGCAGTTAGTTTTTATACCAACAAAGATGTTTATGCAGATAATTATGGAGACATAATTTCATCTTCAACTGAGTATTACCTTGGATCATTAAATTACCCTCTTCTTTCTAGGCATTATGACAATGGAATAAGAACCAAGGCGGGAGCAGGCTTTAATTTGACCACTACAGGCTCTGTAAAGTCATTAGAGATGTTTTTAACACCTTCTGCACTTACTGCTAACACCTTGTTAGATACCGTCTCTACGGGCTCGTACGCAGCTTCTAGGTACTCTTGGACAAACGATGGGACCATAACAAAGACCAATATATTAAAGATATACGTAAACGGAATAGACAAAACAAGTCAGACAAATATATCAGGCGTATTCTCGGTAAATCAACTTCATCATATTATAATAGTTTTAACACAACCTGCTTCAGGCATATTAAAATTTAATTATTTAGTTTCAGGAGGCCCATCCTGTCTATATAACAATATTGCTATATATGCAAAGGAATTGACATCCACTATTGCTGCCACTCATTATGATTTATATGTCGGAAGACCTGCTATTTCAGTACAAGATTTGGCAATTACTATGACAGAAAAAGGAATTGAATCATATAACAATGACTGGATTGTGTTGCAAAGTATATAAAATTGTCCAATCTTGTGACAAAAAGCTGGACTTGAGTAAGAAATAATGGTAAAATAAATCACTATGGATATTAATCGTATAAATACCAAGATTCTTGAAGAAGAAACAACTCTCGGAATATATGTTTGGCAAATGCCTGACGGTAGATGGATTGGGGACGATGATGGCAACTTTCTTTCAATCACGGCCAAAAAAGGAAATAGATCCAAGATCGATGCTTTGGCTAGAGAAGTTCGCTCATTCGGTATATATGAAGGCGGGCCTAAATTTCTTTCTGGAAGAAGGAAGATTGACGATGAGGAATTCCAACACCAAAAACAAAGACTTGACTGGGGATTAGTTCCAGATCCATTAGATATTGGAAACTATAAAGACGAGATGAAAAAGTTGAAAGGTATGAGATGACCGTAGAATTTATTGATGATGAAAGTTCTGAAAATATAATTGATATTTCAAACACAGCAGACTGGTTCTCCTTAAAAAAGGATCAAGTAAGCAATGACCCATTTGCTGCAGGAATAGATGAATTAAAAAAAGTTAGAGGACTGGGTTCTTCATTTAAGAGAAAAATAAGCAGAGAATTTTCTAAATCGTTTACTGGCGTAGAAGGAACGGGAACACAGCAAAACCTATTAGCACAAGCTATTACAGGATATGCTATGTTCGATTTGGTAGAGCCAACATATAACCTTGAATACCTTTCGGTAGTGTATGAAACATCAACATATAACTACGCAGCAATTAATGCAAAGGTTGCCAACATAGTTGGCCTAGGATATGATTTTGTAGAAACAAAGAAAACAAATGATGCCCTCGATGGACTTACAGATGATAAGTCTCTTGAAAGAGCACGTAGAAAAATAAGTAAGTTACGCCAAGATATTCACGCATGGCTTGATACAACAAATGAAGAAGATACATTTACTCAAACTTTAATAAAGACTTATACAGATTTAGAAGCAACAGGAAATGGCTATATTGAAATAGGAAGAACCACTGGCGGAAACATTGGATATATTGGTCATATCCCAGCAAAGACAATGCGTGTGCGTAGACTAAGAGATGGATTTATTCAATTGCTATATGGCAAGGCAGTATTCTTCAATAACTTTGGAGATACAGAAACAGAAAATCCAATCGCTGGACAAGAAGATCGTCCAAATGAAATTATTCATTTGAAGAAATATACCCCCATGAATAACTACTACGGAATCCCAGACATTATTGCCGCACAGGTAGCCCTTGCAGGTAATGAATTATCTGGCAGATACAACCTAGATTATTTTGAAAACAAAGCGGTCCCAAGATATATTATTACAGTAAAGGGAGCAAAGCTTTCTCCAGAGTCAGAGAGAAAATTGCTTGAGTTTTTCCAGGTCGGATTAAAGGGAAAGAATCATAGATCCCTATATATACCACTTCCAGGAGATACCCCCGACTCAAAGACAGAATTTAAAATGGAGCCAGTGGAAGCAAATCCACAGGAATCATCATTTAATATTTATCGTAAATCAAATAGAGATGAAATTCTATTGGCCCACCGTGTCCCAATTAATAAAATTGGAACTCCAGAAGGAGTCAATTTAGCGGTAGCAAGAGATGCTGATAAAACATTTAAAGAGCAGGTTTGTCGTCCAGCCCAAATGATTTTAGAGAAAAAAGTAAATAAAATATTTGAGGAAAAGACAGATGCCCTAGTACTTAAATTTAATGAATTAACTTTAACTGATGAAGATACTCAGTCTAAAATTGACGAAAGATATTTAAGAATGCAGGTAATTACCCCTAATGAAGTTAGAATTAGAAAAGGCATGATCCCGCTAGATGGCGGAGATAATGTTATTGAACTTAAGGGTCCAGCAAAGGCCGAGCAGACAGCCGTGGCTGGAAATACCAGACAAAGATCCCAAAATCGCCAAGCAACCACCCCAGATATTTCTGGAGAGGGAAGAAATGCTAAGGGCGATGGCAGACAGGTTGACTAACTCTACTCAACTGTTATTTGCCTTTTTATCTATAAGTAGATAAAATTAAGCATATGAATATTGAAAAGTCTTTATGGACTAGCCATGGCAACGACATTAACTTGTCTGTTCCTTTCACTAAAGTTAACCGTGAAAAAAGAACTGTCTCTGGTTTTGCAACACTAGACAATGTTGATCAAACAGGCGATGTTGTAACATCAGAAGCAAGCGTAAAAGCATTTGAAAGTTTCCGTGGAAACATTCGTGAAATGCACGGATCTCTTGCAGTTGGAAAAATGGTTTCTTTTAAGCCAGAAACTTTCTATGACCCAGCAACTAAAGAATTTTATAACGGAGTTTATGTCACAGCATACATTTCAAAAGGCGCACAGGACAGTTGGGAAAAAGTTCTAGATGGAACTCTTTCAGGATTCTCAATCGGCGGAAAGATTAAAGAGTCAGATAATGAAGTTAATAAGGCTACGGGTAAAACTGTAAGATTTATTAAAGACTATGAATTGATGGAACTATCAATTGTAGACTCTCCAGCAAATGAGCTTTGTAACATTCTTTCTATTCAGAAAGTAAATGGACAATACATTGCAAAGGGTATAGCAGTAGATGTTGTAACCGAAAATATTTTTTACTGTGAAGACAGTAACTCTGTTTTTATCTCAACAGAGAAAACATATGACTCACCAGTATCTGGTAAGCCAGCACAACTAATTGGTTGGGTTGAGAGTTCAGATGTTAACAAAGCAAAAGAGATTGATAAGATTCTTGATGCGTACAAGCATTCAAGATTTACGTTGCCTGATACACAAAAAATTGCAAAACAGGCAAACGCAGAAGGAGGTAATGAAATGTCAGATAACACAGAAAACGTAGTTGCTGAAGACGTTGCAGTAGATGCAGCAGTTGAAGTAGCCGTTGAAGAGACAGCAGTTGTTGCAGAAGATGCAGCTCCAGCTGAGGCGCCTGCAGAAGATGCAGTAGCAGAAGACGTTCCTGCCGAAACTCTGGAAAAAGCAGCCGAAGTATCAGAAGATAAGGTTGATGAACCTGATTTTGCGAAGATGTTAGGCGATCTAAAAGGCTTTTTCTCAGAAACTCTAAACAAGGCATCAGAAGCAAATGCAGCACAGGTAACAACAATCCAAGAGACTGTTGAATCTTTCAGCAAGAGCGTAGATGCTAGAATTTCAGAGTTGGCAGAACAACACACAGTGCTTTCAAGTGCTGTAAATGATATCAAGAGCACGATTGATGGTGTACAAAAGCGTGTCGATGCAGTAGAATCAGAGACTGCAATTAAGAAGTCTTCAGATCTTGGCCGATCAGAAGAGGTAACAATCAAAAAATCTAAATGGAACGGTTCTTTCCTCGGTTCCGTGAACGAAATATTTAACTAAGGTAGGTGAAAAATAAATGAGTAATGAAACATTAGAAAAAGCAATTGCTACAGGCACAACAGCTCGTGGTACTTTTGCTTCAACAACTGGTGGTTCAGGAGTACACACAGCGTCTGAAAATGGCAATGGTGGTCTTCTAAACCCAGAACAATCTGCTCGCTTCCTTGACTATATGTTCGACGCAACCGTAATCGGTAAAGTTGCACGTACAGTTCGTATGAAGTCAGACACAGCCGAGATCGACCGTATGTCCGTTGGTGAGAAGCTTATGAAGCTTGCAACCGAAGGAGATAACGATGGTGCTAACAGTGCCGTAACTTTCTCAAAAATTTCTTTAACAACAAAGAAACTCCGCATGGATTGGGAGCTTTCAACAGAGTCTCTAGAAGATAACATCGAAGGTGCAGATCTAGAAGATCATATTGCACGTTTGATGGCAACACAAGCAGGAAATGACATCGAAGATGTTATTCTTAACGGTGACACATCACTTTCTTCAGACGCTCTTTACAAGTCATTTGATGGCGTTGTAAAGAAGGCAAAGGCATCAGGTCGTGTCGTAGACGCAGCTGGCGCTGGAGTTTCTCGTGAAGTATTCAACAAGGCACTTAAGGCTATGCCACGTAAGTACAAGCAACGTCGTGCAGACCTTCGCTTCCTTGCTGGATCAAACTTGATTCAGGACTTCCTATATGCTAACAGCATTGGAACAAATCAGACAATTCCACAGGACATCGCTTCAAGCATTATCCGTGGAGGAACAGCACCAGTAGGTGGCCCAGCAGGATATGTGGCACCATTCGCATTTGGTATTCCAATTGTTGAAGTACCACTTCTTAACGAGACACAGACTGGAACACACTCAGGAGCTTCAGGTTCACACGGAGATATCCACTTGTCATTCCCAAATAACGTTGTTATTGGAATCAAGCGTGATGTAACTGTTTACCGTTTCTTCTGGCCACGTAAGGACTCAATCGAGTACACAATGTATACTCGTGTTGGCGTCCAGATCGAACAAGCAGATGCTTGGGTTGTCGTAAAGAACGTTAAGGTTGCTTCTTAATTAATTAAGAATTAGCCCCAGAGAGGCCCCCAATTAATTTTGGGGGCTTTTCATTTTAATTTAACAATGCTATAATTGAAGAACCTAACAAAGGAGAATATATGTCATTTGAGACATTGAAAGTAGCAGAACTCAGAAAAGTTGCAGAGGACTTTGCAGTTGACACTGATGGACTAAAGAATAAGGCCGATATTGTTGCCGCTCTTGCCGAAGAGGGAGTAACTTGGTCTGTTTATCAAAAGACTATTAAAGATATTGAAAAGGCGGCAGATGAATTTAGCGAAGACGCTGAAGAAATTCTTCCAAGATTTAATCTTGATTCTCAACCAGAAAACACAATGCTAGTCAGAATGACTAGAGAGAATTATAGATATGATATTCTTGGATTTACGTTTACAAAAGAGCATCCTTTTGTTGCAATGACAGCAGATGATGCTCAAGAAATTTTTGACAAGGAGGAGGGTTTTCGCTTAGCAACTCCAAAGGAAGTTCAGGAGTACTACGCTTAACCTTTATTAAATGGAAATTCTAGTAGGTTCAAATTCACCAGTAACACATAAAGTGTTTTGGCAAGGAAAGCTAACTGACTCAGATAGTCTTCCAGTTGTTCGGCTATATGACATTACAGAAGATCCAGCAATATCTCCACCTATTAACCCTGGAACAATACTTGCAACATTAACGGCAATAAAGTCGGAAGTAGATGCGGGTACATACGTAGTATATATTCCAGTATCATATACCACAAGACAGAGACAGCTTAGACTAAATTGGTCATACACAGTTGGCTCAGTATCTACAGAAAAAAGCCATAAGGTTTACGTGCAAACTCCATATACAGATATGAGTCAAGCAATTGATGCTTTGGGATTAGGGTCTGATTATTCTGACCCTAATTCTAAATCATATTTTGAATTGTGTAATGCTGAAAGATATGCCAGAAAATTAATTGAAGCATATACTCAGCAACAGTTCTATTTGTATGACGATGTTCAAATAGCATATGGATCAGGTTCTGACGTTTTGCCTTTACCTTATAAGTTAGCAGAACTTCATGAGTTATATATGAATGATATACTGCTTTTAAATAATTTAACTAATGTCAGTAACTGGAACTATAATACAATTATTTCAGAAAGTGGATTTGGAATAAGAATTAATAGAGCTAATATGCTTGACAATACAGTGTATACAGCAAATGGAATGGTTCCTCCTCCAATGAATGATACCTATAACGGAGTATTTGCAAATGGAATAACCTATAGAGTACAAGGTAGATTTGGCTGGGAAGAAGTTCCTGATGAAGTTGATCTTGCCTGTATTGAATTAATGAAAGATTATTTTTCAAAAGATAAAGTTTGGCGTAATAAGTATATGAAGTCAATACAGACATTTGACTGGAAATTCGAGTACAATTCTGGTACATATTCAGGAACTGGTAATCTCTATGCAGATCAATTACTTCTTCCATATGTTATCAACAAGATGGTTGTAATCTAATGTATGATCTTGTTGACTCTATTTTGTCTATGTATATGGATGTCTACAAGCAATCTGATTTACAAGATGCAGACACAGGCTCAATAAAAAAAGAATGGCAATTTGATAGGACCGTACCTTGCAGTGCAAAAGGTGTTATAAGTAACTCTGCCTCAAGCAGAACTAGCGATAGACAAACATTGTCTAACAAATATGTTAATGAGCAAATGCTACAAATTAGAACATCAGAAAAAATTATACTAAGAGAAAAAATAACAAACATTAGAGACTCAGAAGGAACAGTTATCTGGGAAGAATTAAATTTTCCTAGTAATACCCCTACAGTATTTGAGGTAATGGGAGTAACTCCAATGACGGATCCGCTAGGCGGAATATTAGGATATAACTCTACCGTCAAGAGATCGGAAAATCAGACAATTGGACAATAGCTCATTATTAGTTACAGCAGCCAGCGGACTACAAAAAGGCATGGCTGGCACCTCTGGCAGCGTTTTAAAAGATAGTACAGTTGCTCAAATATCAGCAGCAATATATTATCAGGCACAGGTTATTTCTAAAATTACAACAAATAAACAATTTCAAAAAAAATTTCAGTCTGTAATATTTAAACAAATAGAACAAGACTTTGGCTTATATATAGATTCAAAATCAAGAACAAATCCTAAATCTTTGCATCATGTATATGAGTGGAAAAAGACTGGCAATAAAAGCGCAAGACTATTTAAGCTAAAAGTGCTATCTACAGATGGACTTTCATTTAAGATTACATCTGATTTTTTGCCTTCTAAATCTGTTGTTCCAAGTAACTTTGGAAATAAAAGACACGTATTTATTAATAAAGCGTCTGTGATGGAAGCTGGAGTGCCTCTAGTAATCCGTCCTAGGTTCGCAGAGCGATTAGTATTTGAAACTAGTACTGGAGTAGTATATATGCCTAAAGGAGCCTCTGTGACCGTTACAAGGCCTGGTGGAGGCAAAGCGACTGGAAGGTTCAAAATAGCATATGCACAATTTTTTACAGGTAATTTAATAAACTTATCAATTAAAAAATCAGGTTTTCAACAAATATTTAATTCATCATTAACTAAATCAATGAAACTTCCATCAGATATTAAAAAGGTTAAATATTCATTTAATGCTAACACATTAAATATGCATGCAGAATCAGCAATTGCTTCAGCATTTGGAGGTGTGGTATGACAGATTATAAGGCAGACATAATGGTTGATTTAAGAAAGTACCTTTGGTCTGAATTAACGGCTAATAGCATTTTTAAATCTACCGACTACTATTCAGATAATATAGGGCAAGAGATTATTCCAATCATACCTGTTCAGCAGTCTCCAGAAATGAATCAATTTTTGAGCGGGAAGAAACATATAGTCTATGACAAGATAGGGCTATCATATGAGGACAACTGGGCAATCTGCTGTGAGCAGATTTTGTTTACTATATATTCAACAGATGTTTCAGAAATAAATGAGATTAGAAACTTGATGACAGACCTGTTTAGAAGAATGGATGATTCGGCTAGAGATGCAAATGCCTATTCTGGCATATCAAAGAAGTTCAAATTCTTTAGCATATTTATAGCCGATATTTCTCCAACAGCCCCATCTGAAGAATTAGCAGGGTTTTTGTCTACCGATGTAATCCTTGAGGTTAAATACGCAAGACATCTAAACACAACAGGCAGATTTCTTTAGTTTGCCTTTGGGGGCATTATACTCTATTATTATACATAGAGGGAAGGGCCTAGCCAGCCAAGATTTAATGATTTACAACAATATATATATATTTTTATAAATAGGAGGAAAATAACTATGGCACAATCCGTAGGTAATGCTAAAAACATTTTAGTTGGTGCATCTCCATTGTTTTTGTCGAACGTTGACATTAATGATTCAGATTACATCTCAAATGTTGAGCCAGGCGCAGGCCTTGCTTCCAGCGCAAAAAACGTAGCAGTTCCAGCTTTTTCAACTGGAGTTTCATACACAACTACACTTAATGGTGTAGATCAAACATCAGGATTATTTGGATATCGTAACGTTGGTTTTACTAACAACGGTCTTCAGATTACATATAACCCAACATACGACTCAGTAACTGTTGATCAGCTACTTGATACAGCTAAGCTGTTCAAGTCTGCAATGGAAGTTATGATTGCAACAGAAATGTCAGAAGGTACTTTAGAAAACATTGTAACCGTATTCGGACAATCTGCAACATCACTATCAACAACAGGTACTGGAACAAGCAAGGTTGATACAATTAAAATTGAAGCAGGTTCTTTGGGACAAGCTCCAACAGAGCGTCAATTAATTGCAATTGGACAAGCTCCAACAGCTGGCACTACAGCAACCGCAGAGCGTATATATTATGCACGTCGTGTTTTGTCTGTACAACAGTCACAGCACTCTCTTGCACGTACTACTCCAACTACATTCCCAGTGACTTTCCGTCTTCTCCCAGATGCTAACTACTCTGGCTCAGAATACGGTAAGATTATTGACCGTGTACTAACAGTATCATCATAATAAATTTAATTTATTAATGAGAGCCCCCAGGAAACTGGGGGCTTTCCATTTGTATAGATAATGCCTATATGTTATAATAATTGAGACTAGATCCTAGGAGGATTAAATTGGCAACAACAGTATATAGCGTAGAAGAAGTAACGCTTCAGAATGGCTCAACAGTTAAGTTGAAGCCCCTAAGCATCAAAGAGCTAAGAAAGTTTATGCTCGTACTACAAGCAGCAAGCGATTCAACTACAGAGGCGCAAACACTCAACGTATTAATTGACGCAGTTGCAGTAGCACTTGAAAAACAACTACCAGAATTGGTAGCAGATAGAGATGCACTAGAAGATGCACTTGACGTCCCCACAATTAATCGCATACTTGAAGTATGTGGTGGGATTAAGATGGACGACCCAAACCTTCTAGCGGCAGCGGTTCTGGCTGGTCAGAACTAGATTTAGCCGCTTTAGAGGGTGAAGTATTTCTTCTGGGTCACTGGAAGAATTACGAAGAACTAGAAGAAAGTCTTTCAATGCCAGAACTTATTCAAACATTGAAATCTTTTAAGAAACAAAAGTCGGAAGACAGAAAGTTTACGGCAAGTCTTAAAGGAATAGATTTAGATGTAGATGAGGAAGACGCAGCACCACAAGGAAAAACTTTTGAAGATGTACAGAGACAAGCTCTTGGTATAAAAGCTTCAGGTGATGATATAGTTTCTCTTCAGGGAAGCTTTGCAGCACAAGCAGGGTTTGGAATTGGAGCAGGTCTAGGCTATACAGAGGAGTAACATAAAGATAAATGGCTGATGAAAATATTGTAACTAATATAGTTGCTAATGCAGATTTCTCAGGTCTTATTGCAGATGTCAATAAGGTTGCAGCCTCTCTATCAAAACTTCAAGCACAAATAATTCAATCGGACGCAAGACTTGCAAGTCAAGTTGCTACGATGAACAGATCTTTTGGCGAAAACCTAAGAAGAACTGGACAGTTTGCAACACACTTTGTTACTTTAACATCGGATGTTGAAAAGTTTGGTACCAACCTAGACAAGGGCCAAATGAAACTGAAGCAATATTTTCAGACATTTCAACAGCATACAAAAACTCAAGGTGGATTAATTAGAGAACTTGCTAAACAGCAAGTGGCTTTACAAAATGCAATTATACAGCCTATGGGCAAAAATGCTCAAGGTCTTATGCAATATAGCGTACATATTCCACAGGGTCTTGATTCTATAAAAAATAAAACTGCTCTTGCTAAACAAGAACTTCAGATCATGAATAAAGTTATTCAAGATGGTGGAGTTCAAATGATTAACTGGGGTAAAAATACTCAGTGGGCAGGACGTCAACTAACAGTAGGTCTTACAGTCCCATTAGCAGCTTTTGGTACAGCAGCATCAAAAGCTTTTAGAGAAGCAGATGCTGAATTAACAAGACTTACAAAAGTTTATGGTGGAATTGCAGCAACATCAGCAACAGAATTAAGCAAAGTTAGAAATGAAGTTTCTGCAACAGCAAAAGATATTTCAAAAACGTATGGCGTATCTTTTAAAGATACCATCACTCTTGCTGCAGATATTGCAGCAACAGGTAAGCAAGGTAACGATTTACTAAATTCTGTTAAAGAAACAAGTAGACTTGCAGTACTTGGAGAAGTTGACAGACAAGATGCAATGAAAGCAACCCTGGCAATTCAAAACACATTTAAACAAAATACAGATCAACTTTCAGAATCTATTAACTTTCTTAACGCAGTTGAAAACCAGACATCAACAAGTCTTGCTGATCTTATTGAAGCAATTCCAAAAGCAGGCCCAGTTATTCAAGGCATGGGCGGAAGTGTAAAAGATTTAGCATTATATTTAACAGCAATGAAAGAAGGTGGAGTAAATGCTGCAGAAGGAGCAAATGCTCTTAAATCAGCACTTGCTTCATTAATTAATCCAACAAAAGTAGCATCAGAAAAGTTTGCATCTATGGGCATTGATCTTGGTGGAATTGTAACTAAAAATGCAGGAAATCTTACAGGAACAATATTAGAATTACAAAAAGCTTTAGATAATTTAGATCCATTACAAAAACAACAAGCAATTGAGCAACTATTTGGTAAATTTCAATTTGCTCGTATGAATGCTTTATTTGCAAACTTAGGTAAGCAAGGAAGTCAGACTTTACAAGTATTAGATTTAATGAAAGCAAGTTCAGCAGAATTAGCTGGTGTGGCGGGTCGAGAATTAAGTATGGTTACAGAATCAGCATCTGGAAAATATAGAAGAGCTCTTGAAGGACTAAAAGCAGATTTAGCAAGTATGGGAGAAGAATTTTTAAAAGTACAAACATTTTTTATTAATGTTACTGATGGTATTCTTAAGTTTATTAATAAATTGCCAGCTCCTATTAAAACTATTCTAACTTTTGTTACAGGCTTAACAGCAATTATTGGACCAGTTATTATGCTAACTGGTGTGCTTGCAAACTTCTTTGGATATATTATTAAGGGCGCCTCACACTTTAAATCATTATTTAAAGGTGGAGAAGGCTGGAAAATGCTTACTCCAGAAATTTTGGCGGCACAAAAAGCTGGATCATTAGTTGAAGCAACATTTTATAGTGATGCTAAAGCAGCCACAGTATTAAAGACGGCAATTGCAGGACTTGTAACAGAATTTGAAATCTTACAGTCTAAAGCAATGACAGGTGCAGTATCTGTTGCACCAGCAATTTCAACGGTGGCTGGAAATATTGTTAAGGGCAGTGGAGAAAGAGTTGTTAATCCAAGCCACCCATTAATCAGTCCACAAGACACTAGATCAATGTCTCATCTTAATCCAGTTGCAGGTATGACAAGTGATCAAAAAGCCGCACAAACAATTTTTGGAGTAGTTCCAGGTGCACCAAAAGTCAATCAAAAGATTGGAAATAATCCTCAGATGTATATGGCTGATGATCTTCCAAAGATTCCAGGGTTGACTTCAGTAAACGGAGCATCAACAGGTATTGTTGCGGCAGAAGCAGCAAAGTGGCATGCAATGACAGGCGCACTTGCAATGCAATCACAAGCAGAAATTGCATTACTTAAAAAAGAAGTTGCCAGCACTGGATTAATAACAGCATCGCTATCTGATTCATATCAAGCATTACTTCCAACAATGACTAAGCTTACAGCAAATGCGGCAGTTGAATCAGCAGCAATTGTTGCACAATTACAGGCAGGAAAAATAACAGTAGATCAGGCAAGAGTTAAAATTATTCAATTAAATGCACAAGTAGAATCTATGATTGCACAAGCATCAGTAGACATTGCGGGGCAACAAGGAAGATCAATTGGTCTAACAACAGTTCCTCTATTAAATCAACCAGTAGTAAATAATGCTGGAAAATCTAATATGAAAGAACTTCTTCGTCCAGGAAGAACAAGAGATCTTCTTAATAAAATTGCAAGAGGTCTAGGCGTAAAAACATTTGGCGCTGGATATAGCACAGAGACAACAATTCCAAAAAGATTTGCAACAGGTGGAGTTGTATATAGACAACAAGGAAGTGACGGCCCAGAGTTTACGCCAATGGGTACAGATACAGTTCCCGCAATGCTTACAGAAGGAGAGTTTGTTGTTAATGCAGATGCTGCAAAACAAAATATGCCTCTTCTTAAAGCAATAAATGGCGGTGCAACCTTAATGGGAGCAAATGAAGATGTAACTGTTCCTAGATTAACTGGTGTTACACAACAAGAGATGCAAACAACTTTTCCAGATAGGTTTAGAGGAAGAGGAAGTATTGGTTCATACAGATTAAGAGGAACAGCGGGAGTATATTTAAATGATGTTACAGATCCTGCAATCTTAGCAAAATACCCACATCTTGTTGAGAATGGGCGTATATCAAGAGAAAAGCTGAATGCTTTGTTGGCTGGAAGACCAGGTGTTCCAACGCCAGTTTATGAAGCTGCAATGAAAGCATCAGGACACCCACACGTAGGATCAACAGATCAGTTTTTAAACTCTTTAGCAAAAGCTGGAATTATTACTGGAAAAGATGCTGAAGGTTTACAAAAAGAAATTGACACTATTTATAGAAGAGGAATTAGAAATCTTGCAACTGTAACAGACGCAAGAAATCCATATCATCAGGCATCAGATATGGTAATACAAAAACATTTATACAATAACCCAGACGCTTTAGGTTTTTGGAATAAATTTTCATCTGAGCCAGCTTATATAGTTTCAGAAAATAGAAGAAGCAATGGCGATATGATGCGTAGCCCTAGTATGGAGTTACGATCAATTTCTCATAATGGTAAAACAATAGAACTTGATCCATTAAAGGCAACACGTTCGCAAGGATTTTTTGCACATGCAACAACTCCAGCTCCTCTTTTAAAAAGATTAATGACTGCTGGTATTACTGCTACAGAATCAAGATTTGTTCATAAAGGTTGGGCTGCTCAAAGAAGAAGATTTGCAAATGGCGGACCAGTTTATATGGCAAATGGTGGAATGGTGCCAGGATACAATAAAGGTGGAATGGTTCAATACTTTAATGAAGGTGGTGGCCCAGTAGGATTTAGAGCAGGATTTCAATCTCAGACTGATAAAGGTTATTTGGGTAAAGGTCTTATGAGCAGACCAGAAGGCGGCGGCCTTGGCATGGGAACTCAAATGGGAATAATGATGGGCGGATCAATGTTAGGACAAAGTATTGGTGGAGGAGTAGGAACTGCAATTACTGCTGCTTCAACTATTCTTCCAATGTTGCCATTTCAAAAAATTATACCATTAATTAGTAGAGCAGACAAGAGTGTTGGATTATTTACACATGGATTAGGTCTTGCTGGAAAAGCAGCAGGTCTATTAACAAGAATGCTTCCAGGTGCCGCTGCAATTACTACATTGTTACTTTTGTACAAAGGCGTCAAGATGTGGCAAAAATCACTTGAAGACACACGCAGAGAGCATATTATGCTTAATGGTATTACCGAAAAGGGTGCTAAAGAAGCAGGTATAGGTTATAAGAATATTGGAAACTCTATTAAAGACGTTAGAGATCAATTAAAACTTCAAAAAGAAGCTGGGCTTTCTGCATATGATTCAATGACTCCTTCAGGAGTAGGTGGACTTACACTAACAATTGCTCAATTAAAAGAATTAAAGAAAACAGCAAAAGAAACAATGCCAGAATTAGTAGGAACATTTAATAGTATTGATTCTTCTAAGGTTACCGATCTTGCAGTTAACTTAAAGGCACAATTTGTTGCCGCTGGAATGAGTGCACAAGATGCAACAAATAAAATTTATGCAATTATAGAAGCATCAAATAAAGTTGGTCAGGGATTTGGTGCTATTGCATCATCAGGATTTAAAGCAATTACAGATAGAGGTTCTGCTGCAACATCAATAATTAATACACTATTAGGTAGCCTTAAAGAAATTGATAAGGTAGATTCTAAAGCTTTTGCTTCAAACATAGATACAGTTATATCTAGTCTTGATTCTGCAGCAACTGCTTTAATAGGAACAAAAGATGCACAAGGAAAAACAATAACACAAGCAGATGCACTTATTACTCAATTTGAAAAATTAAAATCGTTAGGCGCAGATAGAGAAAAAATTGGGGAAAAAGGACTAGAACATTTGAAAAAAGAAAGACCAGAGCTTGCAGGCATACTTAAAAGCTCAGATACTATTGCTGGAGTATATGCTAAATGGCGTGTTGTTCTTGCTGGGGTTAATATTGATTTAAGAAATATAACATCAGAGCAGGCAATGGGAATTGCTGCATATGAAGAAGCATTAAGCATGGCGGCAGCATCAGCAATAGATAATAAAAATACTGCAGGTGCTTTGGGAACTGCAAATAAAGCTACTAATGAATTAACAACAAGTATTAAAAATGGTCAAAATGCTATAAAGTCTGCTGAAAAAACAGAAGCAGGTTTTAACAAGGCTAAAATAAAAGCAATTCAAGATGAAATTAAAGCAATTAGAGATCGTGCTGATGCAAAAAAGAAAGCTCTATCAGATTCTGTAAGCGCAGAAAATACAGAATTAGAATTAAAGAAGCTTCAGTTAGAAGCACAATCAGCCCTTGCTCGTGGAGATAGAGATGCTTACGAAGCAGCAAATCTATCTATAGAACAGTTAACTAAAGAAACTCAGTTAAGAAAAGCATCAGATAAAATTGATGCAAATGCTAAAAAAGAAGAAGCTGCACAACAAAAACTTCTTGATGATGATCAAGCTAAAAAAGATAAACAGCAAGATACTATTAATAAATATAATAAATCTGGACAAACTTTTGCAGAACAGTTATCAGAAATTAATGCCGTTAAGACAGCTTTATCGCAACTAGCAATTGATCAAATTGAAAATAATAACTTAAAAGACCCTGTTAAAAAAGCAGAAGGCCAAAAATCATTAGACGGAAGATTGCAGACTGTTGTGGCTGGCCTTGAAAAAGCATCAGATGTTGTTCAAAAAGCATTCCCAGAATATGTAGATTCAAAAACAAATAAAGGAAAACTGGCAGCAGGCGGAAGCTATCAGGGTTCCACTTTTGTTCCAACAGCCGCTGGAGAAGGCAATCAAGCATTTTCTAAACTTGTTACAGAAATACAAGGCGGAGCAAAAGCAAACTTTGCAGCCATGGCTGAAAGTATCAAGGGTGGCTCAACTTTAACTGATGTTGTACGAGCAATGGGTGGAAGTGCAAAAGCAACAAAATCTCTTGTAACCGCAGATGTTTTATCAGCTAATAAAGGTTTTAATCTTGACGCTTTAAAAAAGACAGCTAAGGGCTCAACTCAAGGAGACCTTACAGATGAAGCAAGAGAACGCATTATTGATAAATATAAATTAAAAGAAGGCGATACTTTTACTTATGATGATAGAACTTACGTAGTTAAAAGAGGAGAAGACGGCTGGATGAGATCCAGAGCAGTTAAAAAAGCTTTAGGCGGACCAGTAGTTGCTGGACAAACCTATGCTGTAAATGATAGACTTACTCCTCTAGGGTATCAACAAGAAGGATTTACACCATTCACTCCACAGATGAGTGGAATTATACGTCCAAATGCGGATACTATGCCTAAATATAATATTGCCAGCGGACAGGTGACTGGAATGCGTGGTGGAGTAAATAGTTCATACAACAATAATAGTTATAATATTAGTATTGCATTAAATGGAACTAATGTTACTGCCGATGATGTAGTAAAAAGATTTAAGCAAGAGCTTGCATTAGTTAATGCAAAAGAAGGAATAGGCAGAACAGTTGGAGGATCAATATAATGGCAATGACATTACCAAGAGGATCAATTTTTAGTATAGAGGCTAAAGATCTTCTTGCAACTCCCGCTGGAACTACAAAGGTATGGAACAAAGTTACAGAACATAATAGAAGTGAGTTTAGCATAAATGTTGAAAGAATTGAAAAAGTTGTTAGAACCTCAAATGGAACACTACGAAAGAATTTTGTGGCGGATAAAAGAAAATTTTCAACATCATGGAGCATGCTTCCATCATATAGAAGTTTAACGGTAGACGGAGCATGGGGAGCCGAAGATCTAAAATCTTTTTATTTAGGAGAAGAAGGGCAAGGCACTTTTAAGATTAGACTTAATATAGCCCAAAATGGTGTATCTCAAGAGTCATCAGGATATGAAGAGTATAATGTTATATTTACTGATTGTAATTTTGTAATTGCCAAGCGTGGTATACAGCCACACTGGAATGTTTCTTTAAGTATGGATGAAGTGTAATGCCAGTATCAGCATCTACTTCAGCAAAAACTGCCCTTGAACAAAACACATCTATAAAATTAAATACTGGCTGTACGTTTGAATACAATATAAACAGTATGGTAGATAACATAACTGTTGCTGGTGATGATATAACAAAAGCCGATGGAAGCAAGCCATTTAAAAAACTTTTTCCAATAGACTCTGTAATTAAACCAGTTAGGCCAATTGGGGCGGGAGTAAAGTATGGAATTACAGGAGACGTAGGAACTGGCACATATAGAGATCCCAGATCAAGCATATATTCAATCAACTACAGAACATATTATCCAGGAGCAGATACATACTACAAATATTGGCTAGCAGCAAAAGGCGTGGGAGTAGATTTAACTATTACCTACCCAAAGACAATGCTGACTAATAAAATTATAGCAAGATTTGAAATATCTCATTCCACCCCCACAACTTGGAACATATATGCAAACGGCTCATCTATTGCAAATGGAACAAACACACAAATAAAGCCATTTGCCTCTGGACAATATGATGCTGGAACATTAACACTTTATTATAATGGAACAGCGTGGGTAACTACAGAGCCAGCAACATTAGGTGGTCCAGTTAGCATAACATCTATTAGATTGACTACAGGAGCAGTGTCTGGTAAATATATTGGTGTAATTGAATTTTCTCCCAGATTAGTTCTAGATGTAAGTGATTATGTTACAGATATTTCAATTTCAAAAGAATCTTCTACAAGTGCTGAGGATATCTTGCCTATTGGAAAAGTTTCAGCCAACTCATTGTCTATGAATCTTGTATCATATGAAGCAGCAAGAAAAATTATATCTTTTGATAAAACTTATACTTTTGATTCTTCAAAAATTTATTTATACAAAAAAATAGAAGTTAAACCATATTTTAAATTGTACGGATCTTTTGGTACACTTACAGATTCTGTCGGTACATACGAAAAAATTAATCAAGGAACTTTTTACTTAGACAATTGGTCAACATCTGAATTTGGAGATATATCAATTACAGCATTAGATGGAGCAAAGATATTACAAGATGTTATAGCTCCAAGTATTGTATGTGAAGGATACTCAGCTATTGCAATATTAAGAAGACTTCTAGATTCGGTTGGATTCACTAATTATAATTTTAATTCAACCGCTACAGACACTTCTGTATTCTCTCCCCGATTTTGGTGGACGGATGATTCAAAGACAGCTTGGAATGCAATACAAGAATTATGTAGAGACTCACAAATGACTGCAGTATTTGATGAAAACAATGTATTACAATTTTACACAAGAGACTATATGTTTGATTTGGCTAAGACAACAAATTGGTCTTTTAGATATGCAGCAGATGGATCAAATCTTTCAAACATTATTTCTTTATCTAAAAATGATTTAGCTTCAGCAAATCAAGTAAAGGTTCTATGGAATAGTGTAACTACATCAGAGTACACTGGAAACTCACAGCCCCTATGGAAATCTGGCACCACATCTATGGGTGCACTTTCTCTAGAACAAGACTTGCCCTCAAACATTGTAGCAGGTGGTTATATTTCTCTTTCCCCTATTACTGTTAATACGTATCAGTCAAAGACCAAGGTTCTTTATGAGTACAGTGGATATTTAGTAATTGATTCAGAAATTATTGAATACGATGCAATTCAATATGAATATTTAAATGAAAACAATACAAAAACTCAAGTTTGGGTAACAAGTGAGTCAGATGTATTAAAATATTTAGGAGCAGGCGTAGTGGGTGCTAAAAATTATCAACCAAGTGGCCGATATAGAATTAAATCTAGAGGTGCATTTAATACAACAGTAGCAAATCATTATGCAGCAGCATCAACAATATTAAATTCATGGAGCGGATACGAGGTGAATTGGGCATAATGGCATACGCATACAATTACTGGGATAGTTCATTTTTACCAATTCCAACTCCTTCACCAGGAAATCTTGTTATCCCTTGGATTTCAATTCAAACTACATCTGTAACAAGAGCAGTTATAACTTTAGGTACTCCAACACAAACGCCAGGAAGCTACGCTGGATCAGCAGTTAGCACTGGAACATTTAATGATCCAGATTTTACATTTACAACATCAAGCGGAGTGCATGTTCGTGAAGGTTTAATTCCAGGTGCAAAGTATACAGTTAGGGCACGAGCATATACAGGAGCGGGAGCTACAGGAACATTTGGTCCTTATATTACAGAAAGTTTTACTATGCCTAAGTATAACCCACTGTCGGGGGTAACATCAACTACTACAGCAGTACTAGTTCCCCCTGGTTCAACAGGAGATGCAGCAGGAGCCCCTTCATCAACAAAGCCAGCTTCACCTGTAGTTGTAAACAACTCAGCTTTTGATTCTGGAGCAGACGATGGTGTACCAGTGCAAACAGTTACTGGGTCTTCATTTGCTACAAGCGGTAATAGACAAGTAGAAAAATCTTTATTTAGAGTTACAAACAACTCTAAAGATCCAACTAATTTTTCAATTGCTACAAAAAATACTGCAATATCTAATTCATATAGCTATTACTCATTTGGTACGGCAGTATTTTTTCAAAGCAGCGCTACAAATGTTGATGCGGCTGGAGGAATAGGATTTTTTACAGACGATGCTGGAAAATCTGGGTACTATGTTTTAATGCAAACAACTTCTAATCTTTCAAATACATCAGATAGAGAAGTTAAGATATTAAAAGTAGTAAACGGAAACAAGGTTGAATTAAATGATAGCCAAAAAAACAATCCAGCAAAATCACTTACTGGAATTTTAGGGGCAACCTCTTATAAGGTCGACATAAAAGTTAAAGTAGCATCTGGCTCAAGAACAATTGATGTGTATATAAATAATTTTAAAATAAGTGCAGTTGATACAGATTCTACTACTAGCACTGATCCAAGAAATAAAGTGCTTCCAGTTACACCAAACATATCTATGTGTGCTACTACAGGATCAGCATATTATGATTATGTCTATGCTCTTCCGCTTGAAGAAAGTGAGTATAACTCTGGTATATTACAAAATGTATACAATGGCCAATTTAATGATACGGTTTTAAATTTCCTATATGGAGAAAAAGTATTAAGTAATTTTAATAAAACTACTTTAAAAAATGGTTATCTTGAAGAATTTGGAACTGTTGCTCGTGAGTTAAGAAAAGTAGATATTAAATATGAATCTAGGCCAGGGTATCCACTATACCCAAGTTTAGGAATAAATAAATTTGTTAGTGTGTTGGGGTCTAGGCTTACTTCATTTGGAGCAGAAGTATATTTAATAAATAATGCGGGAACATGGGTACCATTAGATGATTCCTCATTAAACTCATTTAGTATAATTGGTAACTATTTAGTTACTTCAGGTCAGCATGAATATATGGACAGTACTATTAATGAGTATACTAATCCAGAGCCAGTAATTTTTGAATCAAAATGGATACAGAAAGAATCAGATGCCAAATCTATATCTACCTGGATTAAAGACTTATGGTCTAAGCAGCAATCAGTGGTATCTATGCAAGTTTTTGGAAACCCACTTATTTCTGTGGGAGATATAGTCACTATAAATTACCCATCTAATGATTTAGACGGAACTAAAAAGTTTGTAGTTATGAATGTGACAAATTCATTTAATCAAGGATTGGAGACTTCCATTACGGCTAGGACTCTTTAGCCAAGAAATGGTATAATAAAAAAATGACATCAAATAAGCCATCAACAACAAGCGTAGCAGCAGACGCTCCTATTGTAATATACTCTAATTCTCCAGAGGCAAATGACCTAGGCCCAAACTATAGAAGAGTAATTCCTGGGAATGTTGTAGGGGCTTTATATATGGGGTCTCCAGATATAGGTTATGATGAAATTGATGGAGCTTTAGTAATTGCAGAAAATGAAACAGCAGAACAAAATGTAACAGAATCAGTAACATCTGTTCTTTATCCATCAGCTCCATCTTTATCTGATATTCAAGTCGTTTCAAATAATGTAGTATATGATGCAATAGGAAATCCATCAGTAGAATTAGTTTTTAAAATTAAAAATTCAAGTGCACAAAATCTAAAAGCGATAAACGCAAGAATAGAGCTACTATGATAACAAAATTTGGTAAAAGATTTTTAACTGGCCACATGGCTGGCATGGTAGATTTTACTACAAAAGACCTAGCCCTAGGCATAGGAAGTACTGCAGTCAACTCAGAAGGAAATGATACAAAATTAAATTTTGAATTTTATAGACTTCCAGCAACATTAAGCAGCGTAGACATAAGATCTGCAAATATAACAGGTGCCACAGGAAGCGGAACAGTTATTACATATACTGCTGATAATAATTTTACTGCGGGGCAGACTATTAAAATAACTGGCATATCTCCATCACAATATAATTTATCAAGTGCTGTAATTGCGTCGGCAACAAATACTCAATTTACAATAACTAACTCGGCTACGGGTACATATACATCTGGAGGATATGCCTCATCATATTCTGTTATATATAAGGCAACAATTCCACAAGACATATCTGGAGTAATATCTGAGATCGGCCTCTACCCTGGATCTAGAAAATCAATTAATAATTTTGATAGTAAGTTTATAACATCATTCGATAACAACCTATCCTGGACAGATGGATCTTTTAATCCAGTAATCGCTTATAAGACTGATTCATTTATTCCTAAAATAGGAGATAATATGATTGAAGTTACTGCTACAACTAGTACAGCAAAAGAGTACACAAATTCAAATACTACCTTGGACATTTCTGGCTACAGTGTTAACGATAGTCTTTCAATTGCATATAAAAAAGCAGATGCAAACACATCTAAAATAAGAATTAAATTTTATAGTTCAAGCACATCGTACTGTTGGATTGATTTTACACCAGAATCAGGGACGGGAGATAGAATTCAATCATCAACATTAAATAATCTTTTTGGTAACGTAAGTGCTACTCCACCAGATCTATCATCTATTATTAAAATTGGTGTAGAAGTTACTGCCTCATCGGGCGGCGCAACAACTGTTTATTTTGATGGAATAAGAATTAATGATGAAGACACATTTGATCCCTATTTTGGACTTATCAGCAGGTCTGTTTTAACTGGAGGAAGTATACTTACAAAGCCTTCGGGAAGACAAGTAGATATAGAATATAAGCTAGCGCTGGAGTTTTAAATGGCAGATGCATTTAATGACTTGTCTATAGTTGCTCAAACTAGTTCAGATAAAAACTATTTTAATGTAACTATTAAAAATTTAAAATTAAATAAAACTTATGCAACTCAATTTAAATGGATTTATTCTGATGATCAAACAAGTGATTGGTCTCCTTCATATGTTGTAAGAACATCAAATGAATCTGCTCCAGGAGTTCCAACTGGAACAATTGTCCCATCTACGTTTGCAGGATCAATTCCAGTAGAGCTTCCAACTTTTCCTACTGGATCTAAAAAGGTAGATGTTATTGTTGCCAATGGAATGTTTGGAACAGGAAAAATTGCGTACACATTTTTTTCTGCAGGGAAAGCAACAATTGCAGCATCAGCTGGTACTTACGTAGTTGAACTTAGGTCAACAAATTCTACTGGCGGAACAAGCACGGTTGGAACAACACATACAATTATTGTTACGGATCCAGCGGCTAACTTTCAAGTAGAAGCACCAACACTGGCATCTGGACTAACTATAAATTCAGAGCCATTTGCCGTTTCAGTAAATTGGGCTGGAACTTACTCGTCAGCAGATTTTGACGGATTTAAATCAATTGACATTCACGTTCGTGGATCTGATGTAGGATCAACCGCAACTGCTGGATTTTCTACAACTACTCAAGTAGCATCCCTAACAGTAACTGGAACAACTAATAGGCAAAACATTGGTTTAGATAATTTAAGACAGGCTTTATCATTAGCAACTAATACATTAGCATATACATCTCCAATGTTTTTTTATTATATTACAAGAAACTCTCAAGACGCATTGTATTCTGTTTCTGGAACTCCAACATATACTAGAATAAATTCTTCAACAGTAAATCCAACACAAGCCAACCTTGTTGATTTGACTAACGGAATTATATCTATAGAAAATTTAGTTGCAGGTAATGGCAATTTTTCTTCTTACCTAAGAGTTGGATCTAGTTCAACATCTGGGGGAGGAAGATTAGAATTAAGCGGGGTTAATAATTTTACTGATTCTCTTACAACCAGAACAGTAAAAAGAGGAATAACTGCATATGACAGCGGTAACAATGAGGTCTTAAGTTTTGATTACGGAGCAGTAACCCCCACGCTAGCAATTAAAGGAACTTTGACTGGATCAACAGGGGTATTTGGCCCAGTCACAATAGGTACTTCAGGTATATCTTCAACCAATTTTAATATTGCATCAGATGGAAGTGCTACATTTAGTGGAACAGTAACTGCAAATAGTGGATCTATTGGCGGGTGGTCAATTAGTGAAAATGCTTTTAAGAGCACTGCTGTAGCATTTCCTACTATTGAATTAGACCCTATTGGCCCTAAATTTGAAATAAGACAAAGTGCACATGCAAGTTCTGAGTCTGGAATTAAAGTAATTAAAATTGATCCAACATCGGGCATTAGAGCTGGAACTACAAGTAATTTTAAATTTACTGTTGACATGGATGGCAATATGAGTGCAACAGACGCTATATTTAGTAGTGGTACATTTAATGGAAACATTACATCTTCTGCAACAATTAGTGGAGGAACAATTACTGGAGCCATAGTAACAACAGGTAGTTCAGGACTTTTTGGAGCAGCTAGATTAAATTCTTCAAGTTATGCTTTTGAAGTTGTTAATGGAGATGGAACAGTTACTGGACAGTTATATGGATTTAACTCTGGTAATGAAGTAATTCTTAGACAGGGTAACTCTAGAACATATAATGGGTACCCTACAAGTTCAGCATACCTGTCTTTAGCTCCAACAACCATATCCCTTGGCTGGTCTGGAAGCGATGGATTAAGTGATAAAACATTAACACTTAGTTCTACAGGGGAAGCTTATTTTGATGGTCCAGTAAATTCAAGTGCTAACGGAACAATAGCATTAAGAGAATTTAGAAACATAACAGCGGGATCAGCAACACAGTCTACTAGTAGTTCTAATAACGCATTAGGGTATTCAGCCTATATTGGCGACATTTATATACAATTTTAATTAGAAATGATACAATCATAACATGTCAGATATATGGATTAAAACAAGCAACACAGCTACTACTAAATGGAGAAAAGCTCTTAATATCTACATTAAAAGATTTTCTTCTACATGGGTGGCCGCCAAAGTTATATGGATTAAAAATACAACTGTTGGCTGGCTAAGAGTATGGCCAACATCTGGAGTATTTGCCATAACAGATCCATACATAACAACTACTTCAAGTGGCAGCACTCCTCTTTATGGAGCTAATGATGTTGTTAGAATAGGTACAACCTATTATGGAAGAAATGGAACCTGGGATGCTAATGGGTTTTCTATATCTTCTTATAACTACACTTGGCCATATTATTCCGACGCAGCAAATCAGTCAGGAGACTCTGATTTAATTGGCAATTTAGGCACTGGAGTATACTCATCTCCTTCTAGAGCCTTAACAATAAGTACTCTTTCAAATGCATCTGCAGCAGATGGAAAATATATTTCTTTTAAAATAACTGCAAATGCTTCAAATGCTCTTTATAGTAATACGGCGGATTCAAAAGATACTTATGGAAAAATTAAAGTAATAAGAAGAACTCCTATAAACATATCGTTTGGAATAACTGGAACGGCTAGCGTAGGTTCTACTTTATCTATAAGTTCTGCTTGGAATACAACTGAGGCCTATAAGCCAGATGCTGCTAGAAATACAATTTATTGGTATAAATCTAACAGTAATACATCAATATATAATGGTCAAGGAAGAACTCCAATTTACTCCGCCTCTGGTTCATACTCTTATATTGTGCAGCCAGAAGATTTTGGTAGTTATATAATTGCAGAAGAAACCGCATTTAACACAGGATCAGATTACGATATAGGCGTGAATTTATTTACTAATGGATTAAATCAGGTAACAGCAGTATCTGCAATTGTGGCAGACACTACACCTAAAGCATTTAATACAATATCATTTACAAAAAATTTCCCATCTAGCGGTAGTAGTGGTATTGTAAGAACAACTTCTTTATCGTGGAATGCTTCAACAAATGCTACTCGATATGAAATTGAATACGAAGGAAGTAATGATAATAGTAGTTGGACCACCGTTCAGTCATTTGCAGCATCTTCATACACCTCTTCAACTTCTCAATCTGCTTCTTGGGGTAGCCCACAACCAGTAGGCGGGTACGGATACTATTATTTTATGAGAGCCAGAGTTAGAGCATCTAATACATCTACTGCTACAACCGTAATTGGAGATGGCGGATCATATATATATGCATCAGGAGTTGCCCCAGGTCAGCCCACTTTTGGTACTATTACAACGGGTTCAACAACAGCATCAATACCAGTAACGGCAGGAACTCAGGGTAGCAATTATCTGTATTCACCCGCATTCGAATACCAGTATAGAGCATCTAGTGGTTCTTATTCTGGAACGTGGACTTCCAGCTCTAGTCCAATATCTTTAACTGGACTATCTGGTGGTCAAACATATTATATTAAAATTAGAACTAGAAACTATGACGAGTTAGTAAGCCCTGAAAATGAAACATCTTTCTCTATTGCGTCTAATTTAACTCCCCCAAACATTTATTACGTATCTGCTGGTGATTCTAGTGGACAACCAGTAACAGTTTATTTTAATGGCGGGTCTGGTCCTTACTATCAAATTTGGTGGACTCTTGGAGTTGGCGGAACAGGATACGATGAGGCTTATTATTCTAGCCCAATAACAGATTATACTGGCCCTACATCCGCCAGTACTGCCTGGTATGCTTATGTTAGATCAGTATCAAGCTTAACTAACGTTGGAACAGGGCCTTCTCCAACAATAAGCGAGTGGAGCACTGGATATCAATTTACTGTTACTCAAGCGCCAATTACCCCAACAATTACAATGAATGCAAATACTAATATTACTACAAGCGGTGCAACAATCAACTGGTCGTCAAGTAATCAATCGTATTCTACTGTAAACGGTACAAATATTGGTTTTGCTAATAGCTATACTTTTTCTGGTTTATCCTCAAGCACACCTTATTCTGGAACTGTTACTGTTTATTCTTCTACTGGTAATTCAGCATCTGCTAACTATAGCTTTACAACATCTGCTCCAGCACCAGTTACTCCAGCAATCACAAGTGGGCCATTTATTAGTTGGGGATCAGGAAACAACTTTACATTATCAGCAACAGCTTCAGATGCAACAAATATTGAATTTCAAGTTCAGTATGCAAATACTAATGGTGGAACAGTTCAAAACACAGTAACCTATTTTATGGGAGCTTCGGCTGGTTCAAGAACTACAGGAGCACAGTCCTACCCTTGGGCTAGAACAAGAGCAAGGGCAAATAACACGTCCACTGGTCTTAGTAGTGCTTTTACTGGATATACGGCGTGGGCATAAAATGATAAATAATATAGAAAAAATAGAGATAGTACAGAGTAAAATTAACATGATGAATTTACATGTGTCTGCTCTTCTTGATGACATTTCCAGAGAACCTCTGGGAGATAATCCAGAAAAGCCAACCAGGCAGTCCGTGCTCAATGACATTATAAGCGTCATTGATGTTCTGGAAATAGAGAAGTTAGCCTTGACTAATCAGGGTTAAATGATATAATATAAAAGGAGGAACAAAATGACAATAGCACTAACAAATGCAGAAAAAGTAACAATAATTAATTCAAGGCTAAAAAATTTAAACTACAACAAATTTAGTCTTGAAATAGATAAGGTTGCTGAAAATTCTAAAGCGGTCCCAGATCAAGAAGCTTTAGCAAATTATACAGCTTTCCTTGCAGATAACGCAATTCAAATTTCTGCTCTAACGGCAGAACTTTCTAAGTATCCAGTAGAAGAGGCATAAAATGGCAGATAAAGCCGAACTAGTTATAACCGCACTACAGCAACGTATTGGCGAAATTGTCTCAAACTATGAGACACAAATTGCAATATTACGTGCAGAGATTACTCAGCAAATGCAAGCGGCAGAAGAAAAAGAAAAAGCAGTAAAAGAATTTGAAGATTCTTTACCAGCATAAGGGAGAAATATAATGGCATTTAATGATGGAGATCCAATTGACGCTGCACAACTAGGCGCCTTAGAAACCTCCCTAGCTGAAATTAAATCTAAGATACCTCAATTTGGATCTTCAACATCAAATGTGTCTATGGATAATAAAGCTATTGAAACAGTAGTTATTCCACAAATTTATGGAGGAATAAGTGGTAAAGTTACTTTAAAACCAGGAAGTACGTCTACATTTACAATTAATTATGCGGAGGCAAAACTTACTGCTGCGCCAAAATCAATTTTGCTTACTCCTGTTCGTGAGGTGGGCATGTCCGCAATGGAAGCTCATGTTGTAAAAAGCTCAGTTGGCCCAGACAAAGCAACATGTAAAGTGTTTCAGCCTACAGGATACACTGGCGGAGACACATACTTTTATTATTTAGTTATACAGCACTCTTAACCCCTTGACAGGTTTTATAAATATGTTACAATTACTGTAACATTAAAGTCACGTATCCGTGACTTTTTTACATATTAAGGTATAAAATGAGCAACGATTTAAAATGGATGCTTTCATCCGATCAGCAGTTCCCATATCAAGATGATAAGATGATTGCCCTATGGTTTAAAGTCATGAAATGGTTTAAGCCAGATGTTGTTGACTATCTAGGTGACACAGATGATCAGGCATGTTATAGCAAGTATACAGAAGGAAGATCTGCAGAGTTTTTAAACTATCATAAGAATGATAGCAAGGATCTTATTGTTCCGATGATGCGACATGAAGCCAAGGGCGCAAGAGATTTTTATGCAAAGACAAGAGAGATGCTTCCAGATGCACAACTTTTTTCAGCATTAGGAAACCACGACATCAGAGTATTTAATTATGTAGATGCAAAGCTTCCTGATTATATTACCGAAGTTACGCCAGAAAGCTTATGGAGTCTGGACTCATTAGGATATGAGTACATATATTATAATGAATTGCCTAAGCGTCGATTTGGAGATATTCATGTACACCACGGACTTTCTATTTCAGCAACTGGCGCAGTAAGAAAAGATATGGAAGACCTACAGGTCTCTCTTATTCGTGGACACTCACACAGAATTGCCTCACATATGGTAACATATGAACTTAGAAACAGCGGAGAAGGAGAAACTCTTCGTGGCTATGAAATTGGACACATGTGTGATGAAAAGAGTGACGGAATGAAATATAGTCAGCACCACGATTGGCAAAAAGGATTTGCCGTTGCTCATATTGTAAATGATTATCCTCATATTCAAATGATTCATATTGCACCAGATTATTCTTGTGTAGTTGATGGCAAGGTATTTACTTTATAATGTGGTGTGGTAAATGCAATGGCAGAGTGTTTGTTGACAGAGTTTTTTCTCAAAAATTACATGTAGAGTTATTTTGTATCATGTGCGGCAAACGCTGGATGTGTAATAAAGAAACGAGTGCTTTCGGAAGATGGCTAGAAAAAAAAGAAACAGCAACCTTAAAAAACTACGGTATTTCTTTTTAAACGATAAGATACACAAGGTAATTAAATCATCTAGATCAAAGGATGAGATAGTTGCTTGGTGTTACCCCGATAAAAAGAGAGTAATGTATTCTTACTCTCAAGTTGAAAAATATATGGGTAAAGCTTATGCAATGAAAGATGTTTCAGCATTATTAAATAAACATACAGTTACTTTGCATGATTATATTTTGGAGGGCAAGATAAAAGCCCCCCAAAAAATATACCCTATAGGGGATCCAGATAATAAGAATTGGTCTAAGTATATGTTTAATGAAAAGGATATATTAGAGTTACACGAGTTTATATTAGACTCAGGACACTCTGGAAATGTTCCTTCAAGAACAGAGCTTTTGGGGCTTCTCAAACACAACATTATATTGTATACTAAGACAGATAGCGGATTTATACCAGTATGGAAGGCGGAGTAATGAATTCTTGTGAAGAATGCGGTAGGGATTTAGGTGCGAAGGCTAAGGTGTATCCAGTTGTTATGAAACCAGATATCTTTGCCATTTGTGTTAAATGTATTAATAAGTTTGAGTTTACTCCAGTTTGGAAGGCAGAATAATGACATTCAATGCTCAGTATACCCTTGAAACGGGAGCAGCAAAGAAGCGTAAGAGAGAAGAAGAAGTTGCCTATTGGAATTCATTGAATGGCCCAGTAGTAGTTAAGAGCGTTAAAGGTGATGACGATGGCGAGTAGTCGTATTGTGATTTGCCCAATTTGTAATAAAGAATTAGAAGTTAGATCAGATTTTGCCCATATGACATTATCTAACCATACAAATAAGGAGCACAAGTGACAACGAGAGTTAAGGTGGACCTTTCGTTCACACGTAACCTAGGTAATTATGAAAGCATTAAAATTGGAGTAGGGGTTGAAGATGATCTTCGAGACGGAGAGAATGTAGATACTGCTACTGAAAGAGTTTATAAGTTTGTTGAAGACAAGCTTATTGAAAAGACTCGTGAGGTGGAAGAAGAATTAAAGCGTGGCAAATGAAAAAGAGCCCTACGTCCTAATTGGACTATACCTTTCACTTTACAAAGAGAGATACAATAAGTCTCTTACAGTAAACAAGTTTAGAGAGAAGTGGGCAATGAATGATGTTATTGAGAGTGTTGGTTTTCAACGTGCTCAAGAACTTTTAATATATTATTTTTCTACTAACAAGACAGGGCACCCATTAAATTTTTTCTATAACAACTTTGATAGAATAGATGCTTTAAATAAAGAAATTAAAAAGGACAAGTTTAACCGTAGCATTCTACTGAATGAGACTAAGAAGATGGTGGAGGGCGAAGAGTGAATACAGAAGCAACACTAATCTCTGCTGTATGTAAGAATAAGGACATCAGCACCCTACTGGCAGACAATGTTGACGAACTTTTTACATCACATAGAGATATTTGGGAAAGCCTAAAGTCATACTACTATAAGTTTAAAGCAGTCCCAGAGGTTGGCGTTCTTATGGAACGACATAAAGACTTTGAGCCAGTTGAGTCAAAGGCGGAGACAGGATACTACCTAGACATACTTAAAAACGAGTTTATTTCAAATAAACTTAAGACCATTATTATACGTGGAGGATCTGCCCTTAAAGAAGATGCAGCATCCAGAGTACTTGCACAAATGCAAAGTGACCTTGCAGGTTTAAGTCGATACACAAACAACGTAAGAGATTTAGATATTGTTGATGTTGAAAATGCAGCAAGACATTATCAGGCAGTTAAAGAACGTTCATCTGTAATGGGTGGAGCCCCAGGAATCTTAACTGGGTTTGATGCAATTGATAAAGCTTATCCAACAGGAATGGCGCCAGGACACTTAATTGTTGCAATTGGTTGGCCAGGAAAAGGAAAGACTTGGTTTACCGCTTACCTTGCATGCAAAGCTTGGGAACAAGGATTTAAGCCAATGATTGTGTCCCTTGAAATGTCTCCAGAAAATATGCGTGACCGTATCTTTACAATGTTAGGCTCTGGAATATTTAAAGCAAGTGATTTATCAAAGGGTGATATTAATATTGATGACTTCCGTACATGGGGAAACAAAAAGTTTGAGGGAAAGAATAGTTTTGTTTTAATATCAAACGAAGGTGCATCAGAAGTTACTCCTGCAACTATTCAAGGCAAGATAGATCAACATAAGCCAGACTTAGTTATCTTGGATTATCACCAGCTATTTAATGACAACAAGCGCTCTAACTCTGAAGTAGAAAGAAATAGAAATGTTTCTCGTGAGTTTAAAATGCTTGCAGTATCAAATAACATTCCAATCATTGATATTACCGCTGCAACAGCAGACGATATTTCCGATCAAGATAATCCGCCAATGATGAGCCAAGTTGCTTGGTCAAAGGCAATTGAGTATGATGCTGATATGGCTTTAGCCGTTCACAGATACCCACAAACTAATATGATTGAGATTGTTTCTCGTAAGAATAGACACGGTCATGATTTTAATTTCTATCTAGACTGGGATATCAACCGTGGTATCGTCAAGGAAATTTACGAGAATCCATTCCAAAAAGATGAACCACAAACAGATAAAAAGATTTCAAGTAAGGGTTGAGTTTGCTGACGATTCTGGTATACCTAGATTAAAATACCAGTACGAAAGCATGCTTACTCACGACATGAGAAGTAAAGGCTATGCAAGAGTTCTTGACATAGACACTAACTTTTCGGTACAATTTGACGGACAAACGTGGGTGTTCTTAATGACACTTTACGGAGTATATATAGGAAAGAAGCAAGCATGGCTATCAGAGGGCATAACGCAAGGAAAGTTAATTCCACGCAGTATGCGCCAAACCATATCAAGGCTATAATTAAAAATTTAGGCTTAGATGTTGTGGCAGAACCAGGTAATGAGGTTATGTTTTACTGCCCATTTCATTCTAATAGACATACAGCAAGCTGTTGCATAAATAAATCTACAGGGGTTTGGCTATGCTTTAACCCATCATGCGGAGAGTCTGGAACATTGGTAGAACTAGTAAGACGTGTATTACACAAAAATGATTTTGAAGCTATTAGGTTTATAGGCGCTCAAGAAAAAGAAGTACTGGATAACTTTGATGAAATAATGGCAAGCATATTAGAAGACAAGCCTGATTTTGAAGAGTTTTCAGAAGATACTTTAAAGGGTTTATATAATGGATTAGTTAATTCTGAAAAGGCTAAAGACTATTTTAAATCAAGAGGAATAGAGATGTCTTCAATGACACATTTTGCTTTAGGTTATTCTGAAAAACAAAATATGGTTACTGTTCCAGTGCATAGTCCAGACGGCACACCAATCGGAATTGTAGGAAGATCAATTGAAGGCAAATCTTTTAAGAATAGCACTAACCTACCAAAGAGCAAGACATTATTTAATTTACATCGTGCCAAAAGAATTGGTAGCAATGTTATAGTTGTGGAGTCTAGTTTTGATGCAATCCGTGTGCATCAGGCTGGATTTCCAAATGTTGTTGCCACCCTTGGAGGTTTTTTATCAAACGAGCAGCATAAACTTCTTAATAGGTATTTTAATAAAGTAACCGTAATGACAGACGCAGATTTGGCTGGCAGAGAGCTAGGCTTGAGCATAGCCAATAGATTAAAAAATAAAGACCTCTTGTGGGCTTCTTACGAATATGGTAAGATATATCCACATGATGCAAAAGATGCTGGTGATATGACTGATGAAGAAATTAAAATCTGTATTAAAAATGCAGTATCAGACATAGAATACAGATCTTGGAACCCATAATAAAAACAAACTAAAGATGGATATACACCATCAACTATATGAAATGAGGAAACATGGGAATAGTAAAAGGGTTAAAAGACCTTAACAAAGTAATGGACAAGCCACAGTCTTCAGGTGGAGACGGTACAAAGGCTCGTTGGGTTAAGTTAGAGGATGCAGAAAGCGTTAAAGTTCGTTTTCTTCAAGAACTTGATCCAGACTCACCTACCTATAATCAAAAACTAGGTCTAGGATTTATTGCAGTAGAACACACAAATCCAAAAGACTATCGTCGCAAGGCTTTATGCACAATGGACGATCAAGGCAAGTGCTATGGTTGTGAACAACACCGCAAGGACTACAAGGCAGGATGGAAAGGTCGTTCACGACTTTACATCAATGTACTTATTGATGACGGCAAGGAAGACCCTTATGTAGGAATCTTGTCTCAGGGTTCAAGCGGAAAAACAATCACACCAACACTTATCGAGTATGCTGGAGAGATGGGAAGCATTACTAACCTAATGTGGCGCATCAAGCGTACTGGTACAAAGACAGACACAAGCTATACAATTATCCCACTTGCAAAAGATGAAACACCATTCGACAGTTCATCACTTGAGCTTTATCAGCTTGAGGATACAGCAGTGCGTGACATGCCATACACAGAGCAAGAAGCATTTTTTGCTGGTGAAACAAATGGCGAAGAGTCTACTTCTTCAAGTAGCGTAGACTGGTAATAGGTTAAGAGGCGGAGAGTTAAATGACATTTACGCATTTACATGTGCATTCATACTATTCTTTAATGGATGGTCTTAACTCTCCCCTCGAACTTGTTCAAGCAGCAAAAGCGGCGGGACAAACAGCAATAGCAATTACAGATCATGGAACATTATCATCACACCGTGAAATGCAGATTGCCTGTAAAGAAGAAGGCATAAAGCCAATCCTTGGAGTAGAGGCATACATATCTCCAACAGATAGATTTGATAAATCTTCAAAAACAGATAAATCTATTCAAGCATATAACCACATCATCCTATTAGCAAAGAATAAAAAGGGATTAGAAAATATCAATACTCTCCAAGAGCTTGCTTGGAACGAAGGCTTTTATCATAAGCCAAGAATTGATAAGGAAGTATTAGATCAATACAGCGAAGGTATCATTGTTCTGAGTGGATGTCTTAATGGATTAATTAGTAAGGCTATTGATAGAGGCAGTCTAGATGAGGCCAAAACTTTACTTGAAGGATTTAAGAAGACATTTGGCCCAGATTTTTATGTTGAGGTTCAATCCCATAACCCTGAACCAATTAACTCTGCCCTATTAAAATTAGCAGATGAACTTAAAATTAAGGCGGTGGCAACAGGTGATGCTCACTTTGCTAAAGAAGAAGACCGTGTACTAGAAGAGGCAATGCTTATATTATCAACATCCCCTAAAATGGATAAGGATGCTGACTTTGAAATGTCTAGACAGATTAAAGATATTAATGAAAGATTAAATTACTTATATCCAGACCGTAGAATATCCTTTCAGGACTATAATTTATTTATTCAATCAAGGTCTGAAATTGAGTATGATTTTAATAAGGCTGGAATTACTCGTACAGATATATATGATAATACTATTGAGATATCTGAAAAAATTGAAGAATACGATTTTAACAGGGGTTTAGACCTGCTCCCAGTACCCAAGACCGATGCCGACCAGAAACTGGCTGAGATGGCCTTCCAGGGCCTAGAAAGGCTACGTTTAACAGACGGCTGGCTAGGAAATGATGTGTATGAGCAAAGATTAATGGAAGAATTAGAAGTAATTAGAAACAAGTCCTTTGCATCATATTTTCTAGTTGTGGCAGATATGATTAACTGGGCTAAAGAAAATAATATTATGGTCGGTCCTGGCCGTGGTTCCGCAGCTGGATCTTTAGTTTGTTATACATTAGGAATTACTGATGTGGACCCAATAGAGTATGATTTACTGTTCTTCCGTTTTATTAATCCAGAACGTAATGACTTTCCAGATATTGATACAGACTTTGAAGACCGCCGTCGTAAAGAGGTTAAGGATTATTTAAAGAAGAAGTTTAAGCACGTTGCATCTATTTCTACATACACTTACTTTAAAGATAAGGGTGTAATTAGAGATGCTGCTCGTGTATTTATGGTTCCACTTTCAGATGTTAACCGTGCAATGAAGTCTATTGATACCTTTGAAGACTTTGTTGAGTCGCCAAATACTAAGGAGTTTAGAACCAAATACCCTGAAGTCTTGTGGCTTGCAGATAGACTTCGTGGAAGAATTAGATCTGTTGGAGTACACGCTGCAGGTGTTGTAGTTGCAAAAGATGATTTAAGAAAATATGCTCCTGTTGAATCAAGAGCGGACGCAAGTGATTTAGTATCAGGTAGAATTCCTGTCGTCGCATACGATATGGATACGGTTGCAGATATAGGTCTTATTAAGCTAGATGCACTAGGTCTTAAGACTTTATCTGTGATCTCAGATACACTTGCTTCAATTAAAAAACGCTCAGGCAAAAATATTAATCTTTCAGAGTTAACCCTTGACGATCCAGATGTTTATAAGGTTTTAAGCGAAGGATATACAAAGGGAGTGTTTCAAGCAGAAGCAACTCCGTACACCAATTTGCTAATCAAGATGGGTGTAGATAAGTTTGAAGACCTTGCTGCATCAAATGCATTAGTTCGTCCAGGAGCCATGAATACAGTGGGTGCTTCTTACATTAAGCGTAAACACGGTAATGAAGCAGTCCAGTTTATTCATCCAATTATGAAGCCTTTTACCGAGAATACATATGGTGTTATTATATATCAGGAGCAGGTTATGCAGGCATGCGTACACCTGGGCGGTATGACTTGGTCAGAGGCTGATAAGGTCCGCAAGATTATTGGAAAGAAGAAAGATGCAAAAGAGTTCGACCAATTCAAAGATAGGTTTATTGCTGGGGCTTCAAAACACATTTCTAAGAAGCAAGCCGAAACGCTCTGGCATACTTTCGAGGCTCACGCTGGGTATTCTTTTAACCGTTCCCATGCTGTTGCTTACTCTATGCTATCTTATTATACTGCTTGGCTCAAGACTTATTATCCTTTGGAATTTATGTTCTCGATTCTTAAAAACGAAAATGACAAAGACAAAAGAACAGAGTATCTGATTGAGGCTAAGAGATTAAAGTTAAGTATTAAGCTTCCACATATCAACGAGTCTGATATATTTTTTTCTTTAAAGGAAGACTCGATTAGATTTGGTCTCGGAGAAGTAAAGTTTATTTCAGATAGTATTGCAAACAAAATTATTGATCAAAGACCATTTGCTTCTTACTCGGAGTTTATTGATAAAGCTTCTAAAAAAGGTAGCGGAATCAATAGCCGTGCTATATCTGCTTTAAATGCAATTGGCGGAGCGGCATTCCCAGATAATCCTAGAAGCGGAAACGAAAAAGATAGTTACTACGAATATCTAGGTATACCTACATTTAACCTAGAAGGAATTCCACCACGTATTAAATTACAAGCAAGACCGATTGAAGAGTTTGAAGACCTAGGTTCATTCGTTATGTTTGGTATGGTTAAGTCAATCAAGCGTGGTAATGGATGGGCACGTATCGAGTTGGTAGATGAAACGGGATCCATTGGTCTATTCCATATAGAGCAAACCCAGATAGAAACTGGACAGATGTATTTCATTCTTGTCGGAGATAATAGAATTGCTCGTTATGTAAAGGTTAGTGAGATTGATCCAACAGGGTCTAACTCATTCGTAGACTACTTATACAAAAAGGAATATGATCTTGAAGAAGACGAATATGTTGTAGTAGACTTTACTCCATATGTGACTAAGGCTGGCAAAACAATGAGCCATATAGTTCTTTCAAATGCACAGAAAGAATTAACCAGAGTTATTGCTTTCCCAACAATGTATAAAATGTCCCTAGCAAAAATGCGAGAAGGAATGAAGTGTAAGGTTGTTCTGTCCACTTTAGATGACGGAACTTTAATGGTAAAGGAAATAAAATGACACAGGATATAGAAGAATTAGTTGCTTCAATTAATATGAATCAAGTCTTAGTTGCTATTCTTGAAGAACACGAGAAAGTAGTTGTTCCAACATTAAGGTTTTTAGATGTTAATGTTAGTAACAAAGAGTTAGTAATAGATTATGACGAAACGGGTCCGTCATTTACTTTTAGTTTGAGGGAGACAGATGGAATCAAATCAGATTCTGACTGAGTATGGGTTAGACGCATTGTCTGCCATGCTTCATGAAATTGCAATTGAAAAAGGATTTTGGGATGGAGAGTATAACCATGACAAAATTGGAAATAAATTAGCTTTAGTTCATTCAGAAGTAACTGAAGTTTTAGAAGCTATTAGAAAATCAAAAGGAAGCGAAAACATTGTAGAAGAAATGGCTGATGTAATAATTAGACTGCTTGATGTTTATGCTGCAATGAGAAATGAAGAACAGGTATTACACAGCCTAGATGAAATTCTAGAAAAGAAAATTAATATAAATAAGGAACGACAAAAGCTTCACGGAAATTTATTTTAATGCTATACTATAGGAAAGAAAGAGTTTAAATGACAATAGAAATAGATGGCATTTTAGCCAAGCTAGATCCAAAAACACGAGCAAGAGTTCAATCCGCACAGGATGTACAAGTTGAAAAGCAACTAACACCTAGTATTGGTTTAAACTTTGCGCTGCGTGGAGGTTTGGGTTACGGCAGACAAGTACTTGTATGGGGAAATAAATCTGCTGGTAAGTCTTCTTTCTGCCTACAGATGATTGCTCTTGCACAAAAAGAAGGTAAGACTTGTGCATGGATTGATGCAGAAGCTTCCTACGACCAATCTTGGGCAGAAAAGCTAGGAGTAGATTCCTCTTCTCTTATCTACTCATCAGCAAAAACTGTCAATGATATGGTTGATGTTGCTACAAAGTTGATGGATGCAGGCGTTGATATGATTGTTGTAGATTCAATCTCAGCATTGCTACCTGCAATTTATTTTGAAAAAGACGGAAATGAAATGAAGGATTTGCAAGATACAAAGCAAATCGGCGCTGAAGCAAAGGATATGACCCACGCAGTCAAGATGTTAAACTATGCAAACAAAAACACATTACTTGTTCTCATCTCACAACAACGAAATCAATTTGGATCTATGCATGCTAGTCACATCCCCACGGGCGGCATGGCTGTCAAGTTCTTCTCTTCCACAGTTATTAAACTCTGGTCGTCTGAAGCTGAGGCTAACGCTATCAAGGCTGGCATTAAAGTTGGCGACAAAATTATTGAACAAAGAGTTGGCAGGCCAGTTAACTGGATTATTGATTACAACAAACTTGGCCCCCCAAATTTATCGGGACAATACGACTTCTACTACCAAGGGGATATTCTTGGTGTAGATAGTGTTGGAGAAACTTTAGATGTTGCAGAAATGTGCGGCATTATAGAAAAGGGTGGCGCATGGTACACAGTAAATGGAGAACGTTTTCAAGGACGTGCAAAGGCTGTAGCATATTTAAAGGAAAATCTAGATGTTGTAGACAGCTTAATTGGAGACATAAATGCCAAACATTAACGAGTTTCTTAATAAGCCAGAGCGTATCTTTTCTCCAGAACTTGAAAAAATAGGTGGAATAAAACCTTGTAACAAGTGTGACAAGGATTCGGAAGAGTATTTCTGGGACGCAGTCTCCATGACTATATCTTGGGAGTGTCCAGACGGACATAAGAATTCTTATGTGGTCGGATAATGTCAGAAAGATCAGAAGTAAAACGTGATGGCGCTAAGGCTCAAAAAAATAGTGGGCGTGGTGATTATCAAAAAGGTGATGCTAAATGGAATCAATTTCTTGTAGATTATAAGGAAGCCAAAGCATCATTTAATTTAAATAAAGATGTATGGGCTAAAATCTGTACAGATACTTTTAAGGTAAGCAGAGACATGCATCCTGCACTTAAAATTATTATCGGTGAGGATTCCAAGGTTCGTCTTGGAATCATTGAGTGGTCAGTCTTAGAAGACTTGATCGCATTCTGGGAGGAAAATAACAATGGCTAATCCAATAATTACAATAGTTGGCAGAGTAGGACAAGATCCAGTTAAGCTTAATGGAGGCGGAGTTAGATTGCGTATCGTATCTAATGACCGTGTAAAGAATGATTCAACGGGTAAATGGGATGATAAAGATACATCTTGGTGGACCGTCAAGGCGTGGAAGAGCTTGGCAGAACAGAGTATTGCTACTCTAAAAAAGGGCCAAGAAGTAGTTATAGTAGGTAAGATTTATGAAGAGACCTGGAAAGACAAAGAAGGTAACAGCCGCACATCTTATGATGTAAATGCAGATACAATTGCAGTAACAACATGGTCTTTATCAAAGAATGAATCAGGTAGTTTTAAGCAATCTCTTAAGTCAGATTCATGGTCAGCTCCTACTAAATGGGATATTACAGAAGTAGAGGTTCCATTTTAAATGATTAAAGAAATTTTAATGACAACAATTACTGGAATGGGTGTAGGTATAGTTTTTGCTTTATTTAAACTACCAGTGCCAGCGCCGCCAGTATTTGCTGGTCTAATGGGGATTTTTGGCTTGTGGCTAGGCTACGGCCTGATTGGAAGATTTGCATAATGGCAGAAGATAAAAATACTCTTGAGTTAATTAGTGATATTACAGAGTTCAATGATCTGCATGAGTTTATGAAAGATGAACACTTAGACAGAGCACTTGCAATTGTGGTAAAATTATTAATGAATCCTGATGTTCCATCAGCAAAAGCCCCCCATTTAATTATGGAGCTTCAAGCAATGTCAACAAAATTTGCAGTGCTTGCATCTGTATATTCTACAATTGCTAAGGACAAGGCTGGAACGGCTAATAATAATAAAAAGAATATATATTATTCTGTAAAAGAGTCCATAGACAAATTGGTTGATGCGCTTAAATATGTTGTGAGGTATAACTCCTAAATGGCTAGAGATATAGTAAAGAATCTAAAGTTTAAAAAGTACACTGGTAAATTTTTTGATCCAGAGCTTTTTGCAAGCTTGCTTGATGAGTCATATAGAAATACAAAACGTGCAGACGGAGACATGACTAAGAAGTCATTTAGCCCAAGTTCCCTTGGATATGGCCATGGAACATGTCCACGATATTGGTATATGGCTTTCTCTGGGGCAATGTTTATAGATGATAATGATGCAGTTGCAGTTGCCAATATGGCACAGGGTACACAAGCACATGAAAGACTTCAAAAACTTATTTCATCTATGCCACAGTTTAAAGCAGAAGAAGAAGAGATTCTTAACGAATATCCACCAATCAGAGGATTTATAGATCTTATTATGGAGTACGATGGTGAAACCGTTATTGGTGAAATCAAGACGGCTAAGCAAGAAGTATGGGATACAAGACAGTCTGAGATGAAACCTACTGCTAATCATATGCTTCAGTTGCTAACTTATATGAAATTAAAGAATGCCAAAGAAGGTTTCTTTTTATATGAGAACAAAAACACTCAAGAAATACTTGTCATTCCAATTTCAATGAATGAAAGAAATACAAAAATTATTGAAGATACCTTTGCTTGGATGTGCGAAGTATGGGATAATTTTAAAGATGGCGACCTACCAATGAGACCTGCAGGGGCTACTAAATCAAAGATGCCTTGTACATATTGCCCAGTTAAAAAAGAGTGTTACTCTAAAGAGACACCAATAGGCACAATTCAAATTGAAAAATTTGAGGTTCCTTCTGTATGATCTGCGCCAATTCGGAATGTAAAAAAGACTTTACTCCAAAGACACACAATCAAAAGTATTGTACTGATGAATGTTGCCGAATTGCTACTAACCGTAGAATTATGGAAAAGTATTATGAGCGTAAAGCTATTAGAAATGGCGCCTTGCGTCCATGTTCTAGGTGCGGATATCAGTTAAGCAGATATAATAAAGGTGATTTTTGTGCAACATGCGAAAAAAATATAAATCTTGAAAACAAAAGCAAACTGTTTAGGATGATAAATGACATTAGCTAGTTTAAAGAAAACTCAAGCAAATAGAGTTTTAGGCATAGACGCTTCAACTAACTCTATTGCTTTTTGCTTAATGGAGAACGATGTTCCATTAAAGTGGGGAAAAATTAATCTAACAGGAAATGACATATATGAAAAAATTCATGATGCTAAAATTAAGATGGCTTCAATGTTGGATGAACTTAAATCAGACTATATTGTTGTTGAGGGTGCAGTGTTTGTAAAGTCTGCAGATGCTGTAATTAAACTATCATATGTTTATGGTGTTGTTATTGCAGAGCTTATGTCTACGGGAGCAAAGGTTATTACAATAGGACCTTCCTCTTGGCAGTCATACATAGGCAACAAGAACCCTACAAAAGAGGAAAAAGCGGCTATTAGGGTAAAGAGCCCAGGCTATGCAGACTCTTGGTACCAAAATCAATTACGTAATATGCGTAAGCAAAGAACAGTAGATTACTTTAACTCTAAATATAACCTAGCATTATCAGATTTTGATGTGGCAGATTCATTCGGGATTGCACATTATTCAAACAGTATATTGACGGAACGATGAAATATTATCAGAGTAGAGATTGGCTACACCGTAGATATGTCTTGCAGAAAAAGACAGTCACAGAGATAGCTAAAGAGTGTAATGTATCCGCTATGACCATACAGAGATACCTAGATCAGTTTGGATTGATTAAAAAGAGATGAAATTTACTCATAAAGTTTTTCACATTGAGCAGCAAAATGACAGGGATCATTTGGTAAATAGTATTAATGATTATCTTTCTTTATACTCTGATCAACTTGATACACCAACATTTAAAATTTTATCTAATGATGAATATTTAAAGTTTGCTAGCAACAACCCTGATTTTATTGTAGATCCTTCAGGCTATTCTTTAGACGGCGAGCAAGGGTGGAGGTACGGAGAGATCGGTATCTGGGCAAGCAATAGAACAGCATGGAAAAAATTTCTTGAAACAGATTCAGATTATTTAATATTGATGGAAGATGACATTGTTTATAGTCGTAAGTTTATTGATATATTAAAAGACTCTATTTTACAAATGCCAGATGATTGGGATGTGCTGCACCTTTTTGCACCAGAAGATCAATTTTATAAATATAATCATACTAACGACTTCGGAGCTATTGATGTATGCTACCCATATCAAGATTGGTCATGCTTATGCTATATTATAACTAGAAAGGGAGCAGAGAGATTGCTTGAGTCATCAACTAGAATATCATTGCCACTAGACTGGCATATGTTTAGACAGACACACTTATTTAATATTTTTACATTAAAGCCAGAATCATCTACAGCCTGTTCTTTATTTCCTATAGAGTCAACATTTCAAACAAAGCAAAAGAGAGAAGCATTAAATGGGATACTCTAATCCAGAAAACAAGCCATGGGCTCAACAAAAAATAATTGAGCTGCGCCCACAAACCGTGCTAGATGTCGGTGCTGGGCAAGGAACCTATCTAGATCTTATCAGAGAAAGGTTGGGAGCGGGGGTAATAGTAAATGCAGTAGAGGTATGGCAACCATACATAGATCAATTCAACCTATTAAATAGATACGATAAGCTATTTGCGATGGATGTAAGAGATATGACAAACTTTGAATATGATTTAGTTATACTAGGAGATATTCTTGAGCATATGTCTGAGCCTGACGCTATAAATCTATGGGATAAGATTTCAAAACAGGCAAAATATGCAATCATATCTATTCCTATTATTCATTACCATCAGGATGCAATCAATGGCAACCCATATGAGGTACACGTAGAAGAAGACTGGACAGTAGAAAGAGTACTAGAAAAGTTTAGTAATATTATTGAGCATAAAAAATTTGAAGTAACTGGTACATTTATTGCAAGGTTTGATAATGACAATTCCTAAAGTTATATGGCAAACCTATAAGGATCCTTACGATGATCTTGCTTGGTACATGCATTCGGCAATGAACACCTGGAAAGATTTTAATCCAGAGTATCAACATAGATATATGGATGACGTTCAAGCAGCAGATTTTGTTTTGCAAGAATTTGGCCAGGAATGGCATGATATTTTTATAGGGCTACCAATTGGAGTTATGCGTGGAGACTTGTGGAGATACATGGTTATATATAAATATGGTGGAGTTTATGCAGATTTAGATACACACTGTATGTCGCCCATAGACACATGGATCTTAGAAGATAAAGATTTTATTGTTTGTCCTGAAACAGATAAACACTTTTGTCAATGGACATTTGCCTCATCAGCAAAAAATCCAATTTTAAAGTCAGTATTAGATCTAATTAAAGATAGACTATTAAACCCAGAATACGGCTCACCACATTTTGTGCATAGCCACACTGGTCCTGCTATATGGACAGAAGGAATTAATAAGGCACTAGAAATTTCAGTAACAAATTTAATAGATGATGTAGACTTGTTAAACTCATCAGATAATGCTAAACTGTATAAATTCCACTGTTACGGCAAAGATCAGTGGAGAATATTTCATTTTGAGTCTGTAAAACATATTTATGGAAGCCAAGCATGGAATGATGGAAGCTATATTCAATGGATTCAGGATCCCTTAGTGAGAGGTACACAATGAAATTAAGACCAGTATTTGAAGATGTTACGCAATTTAATTGCAATGACCTATATTTAAAATCTGTAGGTGCTCCTGCAGGTAATAAGATTTGGTCGACGTGTCATGAGATAGCACACATGCTAATTGAAAAGAATATCTCATATGGAAACTCTGCTTTAGAGCCTGCAAGAATATTTTCAACGGCGGACTCAACAGAACAATTAAAGGTTCGAATTGATGATAAGTTAAATAGAGTTAAGAATAATCAAGGATATGCTGGAGACAATGATATTGATGATTTGATTGGATATTTAGTATTATATAAGATTGTAAGGGATAAATCTAATTGACATTTTAGTCGACTAAAAGTATAATATATTAATGAGCGAAATAGAATTATCACAGCATTTTGATAGAATGAATAGGGTTGTAGAAGAACTTCTCAAGGGAAGTACCGCCACCCAAATCGCCACAATTACAGGCATCCAGCGTAAAGAAGTTTTAGAGCTAATCGACGACTGGAAAGATGTAGTACATAATGATAGCAATATCAGAGATCGTGCCCGAGAGGCCATCTCAGGGGCTGATCAGCACTATGCCATGCTTATTAAAGAAGCGTGGAAGACGGTAGAGGATGCAGATACATCAGGGCAACTAGGTATTAAGTCTGGAGCATTAAAACTTATTGCTGATATTGAAACTAAAAGAATTGCAATGCTACAGTCTATTGGAGTATTAGAAAATAATGAGATTGCTGCACAAATTGCAGAGACAGAACGTAAACAAGATGTTCTTGTTAGAATTTTAAAAGAAGTTACATCGACTTGCCCTAAGTGTAAAATGGATGTTGCAAAAAGATTATCTCAAATAACTGGAGTAATTGAGTCAGTTTCAGTAGAGGAAGCCGATGTCGTTTGATTTTACCGATCTTATCGATATGCTCGATGGAGAGGAGTTCGATGAGAAACCAGTCGATCTTAAAACGTTTGTTAGAAGTCCAGAATACCTTGGGCTTCCAGAACTTTCCGACTATCAGTACACGCTTATCGAAAAAAGTTCCCAGATTTATAAAGAGTCAACGCTTATCAAGCTATTTGGAGAAGAAGAAGGAAGAATAAGGTTTAAGCAAACTGCTAACGAAGTAGTTGCTCAATTAGGAAAAGGGTCGGGAAAAGATTATTGCTCAACTATTGCAGTATCCTATATAGTATATTTGCTATTATGCCTTAAGGATCCAGCCACATATTACGGAAAGCCTCCAGGAGATAGCATTGATATTATTAACATTGCTATTAACTCTCAACAGGCAAGCAACGTGTTCTTCAAAGGGTTTAAAACACGCATCGATAAGTCACCTTGGTTTGCTGGAAAGTATAATGACAAGGCCTCAGAAGTTAAATTTGATAAAGCTATTACAGTACACTCAGGTCACTCAGAGCGTGAAGCGTGGGAAGGCTATAACGTAATTGTTGTTATACTTGATGAAATTTCAGGATTTGCCATTGATAATACAACAGGTCACGAGCAGGCAAAGACAGGCGCAGCTATATATGATATGTACCGTGCATCAGTAGACTCTCGTTTTCCAGATTTTGGCAAAGTAATCCTGCTGTCATTTCCTAGATATAAAAACGATTATATACAACAAAGATACAATGCTGTAGTAGCGGACAAAGAAACTATTATTCGTGATCATAATTTTAAGATGGACGAAGACTTGCCAGATGGAACACAAGGAAACGAATTCAGTGTTGAATGGGAAGAAGACCATATTCTTTCATATAAAATACCTAGAGTGTATGCTCTTAAAAGACCCACATGGGAAGTTAATCCAGTAAGAAAGATTGATGATTTTAAAGTAGCATTCTTTACAAACCCTACGGATGCTTTATCTAGATTTGCATGTATGCCACCAGATGCTGTAGACGCATTTTTTAAATCAAGAGAGAAAGTTGAAAAGGCTTTTAATAAAGCACACTTTGCAGTAGATAATTTTGGCAGACTTGAAGACTGGTTTATTCCAGATCCAGACAAAGAATATTTTATACACGTTGACCTTGCTCAAAAGCACGATCATTGTGCAGTTGCAATGGGACATGTAAATAAATGGGTCAACATTAAAGTTACTGATACATATTCCCAGCCAGCTCCCATAGTTGAGATAGATGCAGTAAGATTCTGGACACCAACAAAAGATAAATCAGTAGACTTTACTGAAGTAAAAGATTATATTCTTTCATTAAAAACACGAGGATTTAAAATTCGTGTCTGCACCTTTGACAGATGGAACTCTCACGATATGATGCAACAACTAAAACAATACGGCATCAATACAGAAATTCTATCTGTCGCTAAAAAACATTATGACGATATGGCTATGATCGTAGCAGAAGAAAGATTATCTGGACCACATATACAATTGCTTATAGATGAATTACTTCAGCTTAAGATAATGAGAGATAGGGTTGACCACCCAAGAAAAGGTTCAAAAGACTTGGCGGATGCAGTTTGTGGAGCTATTTACAATGCTATTAGCAGAAGTAAATTTGATACAAATGAAGAAATAAATATACATACCTATGAGTCCATGAGTTATGACAACGACTTTGGAACAAAAAATGACGGAGAAACCAGCTCATATAATATGATAAGGGCACCAAGAATGCCAGAAAACTTAAGAGATGCAATGGACAGGATGACAATAATATGAGTACATATCAAGAAAAAGCTAAAGAATGTAAATGCTGTGGCAAGCATGTTCCACTGCCAACAGTACTAAAAGAATATAGTGGGATAGTTTTATGCCCAACTACATTTGCTAATGTAATTGAATATAAGAGAATATGGAAATCTGCTGGGCATAGGCCAATGGGAAATATTAGAAAACATTTTTCTGAATATGTTCAGCAAATAGTAGAAGAAACTATTGACAAGAATGAAGATGGCACGATACAATAGATCACTAAGCAACAATAGCTTAGTTGGTTAAAGCCCCGAACTCATAATTCGGTAATCGTAGGTTCAAGTCCTACTTGTTGCACAAGGAGATCGCATGGATGATGACGAGAAACTATCAAGGTACCTAGAGATGGGTGCAGTTGAGTTGGCAGGTATGGATGAGCATGGAGAATTTATTTTCCAGATTACAGAAAAAGCAAAATACATTGCTCCAGAATTATGGGAAGCCCATCAAGAGCATGTAGATAGGTCATTGGTTCAGCTATATGAGGCGGGATTAATAAAGGTTACATATAATGATAACCTTGAAGCAACAATAGAAATGTCAGAAGAAGGCCATGAAATGGCAAAAGAGTTAGGCTTGGTAGAGATTAATATGCATGAGGAAGATATTCCAAACGATTAAAGGAATGCCTTCGTAGCTCAGGGGATAGAGCAGGACTCTTCTAAGGTCTTGGTCGCAGGTTCGATTCCTGCCGACGGCGCAATGCGGATGTTGCATATTGGTAGTGCCTCTGCCTTCCAAGCAGAAGGGGTCAGTTCGATTCTGATCATCCGCTCAAATAAAGAAATGGTATACTAGGATTATGGATCTATTAAATAAACTCAAGCAACTACAATCTAATGCTTTTGTATTTTATACAAAAACACACGGATATCACTGGAACGTGGAAGGCATTTTGTTTAAACAACTTCATGCATTCTTTTTAGAAATTTATGAAGACGTATTTGAATCAATTGATACTTATGCAGAATGGTCAAGAAAACTTGGAGCGTATGCACCATTTCAAATTGATGAAATACTACAGGCTTCTAACGTAAAATATGATTTTCCAACAACGTCACCTTTGGAAATGCTTAGAAATTTACTTGATTCCAATAATCAAATAATTAAAGATTTAAAAGATGCTTTTGAAATGGCAGATGCGGGAAATGAACAAGGACTTGCAAACTTTATTGCAGAAAGAATTGATCAACATCAGTTTTGGTCATGGCAATTGTCAGCCTCACTAAAGACATCCGTAAACTAAGGAGAATAAAATGGCAGAAGTAATTCACTCAAATGCAGCAAAGGTATTAGCAGCGGCTAAGAAATATGCTGATGAGAAGTACACAGAAGGAACTAATAACGATACAATTTTTGGAAAGCGTTATGGAATGAATAATCAACCATGGTGCGCTATGTTTGTTTCAGGATGCTTTGATGATGCGGGACTAGTTCATCTAGTTGCAGCTTCTACAAAGAAAGGCTTTGCGTCATGCGATGCAGGAGCACAATGGTTTGCAAAAAACAAAAGAATTGTTCCAATTGGGCAAGCTCAAGCTGGAGATGTAGTATTTTTTAACTTTGATAAGACTCCCACAGATACAGAACATGTTGGTATTGTTGTAAAGAATGATGGCAAAAACTTACATTGTTATGAAGGAAATACTAGTGGAGACTCAAAAGGATCACAAGCAAATGGTGATGGGGTATTCCTTAAGAAAAGAGCGTATAGCCTAGTAATGTCAGTTGCTCGTCCAGATTGGGATGCTGCGGCACCAAAGGCGGCTACAGTAAAAGCAACCGTAAAGAAGAAGTAATGTACGAATATCACGTTAAAAAAGTAACTAACGTCGTAGATGGAGATACAATAGACGTAGAAATTGATCTAGGTTTTGACATATCTTTTAGCTCAAGAGTTAGGTTGGCTGGAATTGATACTCCAGAAAGCAGAACAACAAATAAAGCCGAAAAAGTTTTGGGGCTTGAGGCTAAAGAGTATGTAAAGTCTAAGATTAAAGATGCTAAAGATGTTGTCATTAAGACAGAAAAAATGGACTCATCAGAAAAATACGGGCGTATCCTTGGATGGCTATTCCTAGATGGATCTAAAATATCAGTCAATGAACAAATGATTTCCGATGGATATGCCTGGGGATACCTAGGAGATACCAAGGTAAAGGACTTTGAAGCACTTGCTAAAGTAAGGGCTAAAAAGAAGTAGACAAGATATAAATATTTTGCTATAATAATATATGGATCGCTCATTAGAGGGTCCATATATTAATTTATTCGCTTGAAAGGGGAATATAATGGTAACACAATTCATGGATCTATTTAATGATCCATTTTTTATTGGCTTTAATAGAGACTTAGCCCGTCTTAATAATATACATCGGGAAGCAATTCACGAATCTTATCCACCATATGATGTTTTTCAACATGATGATGATGAATACGTTGTCACTCTAGCAGTAGCTGGTTTTGGCAAAGAAGACATCTCGGTTCAAGTTGATAATGGAACACTCGTGGTTAAAGGTGAAAGAAAAGATCTTACAGAGGATGCTCCAAAGCATGTAGTTCATAAAGGAATTGCTGCCAGGAAGTTTACTCGCACCTTTGCATTAGGTGAGTATATGGAAGTTACAAATGCTTCTTTAGAAAACGGTCTTCTTAATATTTTTGTAGAACGAGTTGTTCCAGAAGAAAAGAAGCCTAAAACAATTAAAATCAAGTAAGGTATAATAGAAATCTGCACCCCGTCACTGGGGAGTCGCAGATAGCGGGCCGTTACCCGCAGGATGGACCTGAGTAAGTCCTTAAACTGCTCACTATAATTAAAGGATAGGTAATGCCAGTATACGAATACAAGTGCTCATATGATGATGCACATCCAACAATGTCAACGCATAGATCAATTAAAGATGAAGATCCAGGTTATACATGTGTAGAATGTGATTCAGAAATGACAAGACACTTTACTCCATTTGGTATACAGTTTAAAGGTAATGGCTTTTATAAAACAGATAATCCTAAGTAATTTAAACTAACACTCTGCTATAATTACTAAGTAAACAAAAATATTGTTTTACTTAGGAGATCCTAATTGACTAGAAAGCTAAAGTATTTTTTTACCAGCCTTTTTATAATCGGCTGGCTTTTCCTTTTTAGCCCTAACTTTGCTAATGCTAATGAGCCACCAGCCCCCTCAGAGCAAGTTGTTGTAAGCCCAGCACAACAAGCGGTCAATACAGCAATCGCAACTGCAACGACAGAAGTTGCACAAGCCGCAGCTGCATCGGATACAGCAACAGTAACAATAGCAACAGCTGTGCAAGCGGTAACAGCATCTAATACAGCCGTAGCAGCAGCAAATACAGCGGTAGCAGCAGCGACGGCTGCGGTAGCAGAAGTATCAAATGTATCCTCAGCCGTAGAAACAGCAACAACAGTTGTTCAAACAGTTACATCAACAATAGCATCTGTCACACAGGCAGTGGCTGCAATTCCAGTAACATCTACAACTCAAACACCAGAAGTAATTACAGCACAGGCAGTAATTACTGCAGCAGTACCTGTAATTGAATCAGCAACGTCTACAGTTATAGCCACAGCAACTCCCTTAATGACAGAAGCGCCAACTACGGTTACTCAGGTAGCAACTGCAATTGCGGTAGAAGTTGCACAATCAGAGACAGCAACTACTTTAATTCAAACAGCACAAACATCTGTAGATACTGCCACAGCTACAGTTGCAACGGCAACCACGGCAGTAGCAGCAATAACACCTGCACGAACAGAGGCTCAAACACAATTAACTCAAGCAAACGTAGCAATTAATAATGCTCAAGATGCAGTTAATGCCCTTGCAGCAACTATTGGTACAACCACAAATGTTTTATCCAATGTAGACGATGCTGGTGTTCGAATGAACCTTCCATTTAATTTACAGATGGGCGGAGTTACATATAATAATGTTTATGTTGGATCTAATGCTACTATTACTTTTGGTGTAAATGAGGGCCCAAATTATTATTCTACTCCTAATGCACCTTCTATTTCTGTAGCGGGATATGATTGGACTACATGGAGTAATGGCTCTGGAGTTACCTACTCAACAACAACTAACACCCTTTCAGTTGCTTGGGATGTTCGTGTATATCCTTTAAGAACTGCTGATACTCAAATGACTCAAATTAGATTTAATGCAGATGTAAACCCAGCAGATGGCGCATGGCAAGCAGATGTAAGTGTGACTGGGCCAATACCAAATGGTGCTAGGTTTAACGTAAGAGAGACAGCTGGGGGTGCCGTAACAGCTATTGCTAATACAAGCACCACAACAGGTTTTACTGGAACAATTACTCAGGGCTCCGCATTTACTCCTACCCCTGATCCAGACAATGCAACAGTATTGGCAGCAATTGATACGGCAAATGCACAAATTGCTACATTAAACTCAGCAATTACAGCAGTTGTAGCAGCAAATACAATAAATACAAATACAGTAATTGCTCCTATTGCAACAGTTTCACAAAATACTGTGACTGCATTAGCAACAGCAAATACAATATTAACTGCAAAAGTAGCAGATCTTGCAATTGTTTCTACAGCAGTAGAAAAAGTAACTACTGCACCTGCAATAATTGCAGAGGCACAAACAGTAATTAATGTAATTCCAGCACCTGCACCAGCTCCTACTCCACCTGCGGTTGAGCCACCTGCGGTTGAACCACCTGCAGAAGAACCACCTGCGGTTGAGCCACCTGCAGAAGAACCACCTGCAGAAGAACCACCTGCGGTTGAGCCACCTGCGGTTGAACCACCTGCAGAAGAACCACCTGTGGTTGAGCCACCTGCAGAAGAACCACCTGTGGTTGAGCCACCTGCAGAAGAACCCCCTGCAGAAGAGCCACCTGCGATTGAGCCAGAGGCGGGATCAATAGAAGATGTAAACAATACTGTTGATGATGCATTAGCAGACGGTAAATTAGACAGTACAGAAGTTGCAGATATTGCAGATGCAATGTCAGCAGATGGAGAAATTGATGCAAAAGAAACTGATCAATTAATTGATGCATTAGCAGCAGATGGAAAAGTTTCAATAGCGGACCAAGAGGCTGTGTTAAAAGCCCTTGCGTCAGATGGAGAAGTATCAAAAGAAGATGTTGCAGCAATTGTTGCACTGGCCAGTTCAGATGGTAAATTATCTGAAGCAGAAAAAGATATTGTTGCTGATGCATTAATTCAATCAGTTCCAGAAGGTGAAAACCTAACTAAAGAACAGGTAGCCGAGGCTGGAATTAAATTAGCAGATTTACCACCAGATACACCAGTAGATGTTCGTACATCTGAAAATGGTGAAGCAGTTGTTATTACAGCAGAAGTTGCTGTACAAGTAGAATTGATATCAGATCCAGCAGCATTTGCAGCAGAATTATTTAATAACCCAGGAGCAGCATTAGAAGCACTTGGCAGTATTGGTGCGGATATGACAGAAGGCGAAAGAGAAGAAGCAACAAAAATGGTTGTGGCTACAGTCGTAGCAACAGGAGCAGCATTAAATGCTGTTGGCGCCGTAGCAGGCGCATCCACTGGAGGATCTACGGGAGGCTCTCGCTCAGGCGGGGGTAACTCAGGTGGTTCAGGTGGAGGAGGAGCCTCTGGTGACTCCAAAGGAATGAGGAGAAGAAAGAATGATTAACTATATCAAAAAAGTAATTCAAGATATGATCGATCAGCTTTGGACTCTATTAGGAATGTTTATAGCATGGGTTGTTTTGGACGGAAGTGCAAAA